>VTLG01002995.1_pt1 | contig 14252 bp, 16 predicted proteins | sample 4694571 | NCBI WGS metagenome assembly VTLG01 (sample SAMN12604809, study PRJNA352737) | marine metagenome | biome: ENVO:00000447; feature: ENVO:00000209|ENVO:00000569|ENVO:01000036; material: ENVO:00002151; isolation source: viral sequences binned using virsorter ...
CATCACTGGTAAGTGATTTGCAAATAACGAAAGTATGAAAGAGAAAATAATCATTTTTTCTTATTTATTTTCTTCATTACTTTGTTATACATATCAAACTCAACTCCTTTATGTTTCAAGACAATCAACTTTGAAATTGTCATCTCTTCATCATAAAAAAGAATTGGTTCATCTTGTAATCCTACATCTCCACTCATACATACCTCCTATGCTACTAGTTCAATAAATTCACTCAATACTCTCTTATTTAGTTTTTTTACTTTGAGTGACTTGGCAAATGCCCTTTTGATGTCTGCTTTTGTTGCATCTTCCTTAACAGTAAACTCATCATCACCTGATAAAGTGTTAGAGGATAATCCAAAATATGCATCATAACCAGATGTTTTAATTGTAAAACTCTTAGACTTTTTCCAATCACTTTGGATCTTGTGCATCTCTTTAGACTCTGGTTCAACATACATTCTAGCAAAGTGCATTCCATCTCTATTAGGAACAAGTCTGATACCAACGAGGTTTACAGATGGAAATCTATCTTTTAGATTCTCTAGTAAAGAGTTAGTAAAATGATGATAACCATACTTGAAAAAGTAAGTCTTACCAAGTTTACGATCACGCAAGAATGCATTGCCGTAGTCAGGGCTACGAGTGCCCATGTATGGTTCATCTTCCCATCTACGCTCTACAGTATTGTTGTAAGGTATTGAACCTGCTTCACCATCAGTTAGTATCACACACTGAACCTTTTGAACTTTATTATCCTTTTGAAACTGTGGAATGATTTGATGTAGTGCAACGATTGCTTCATTCAATGGAGTGCCTGATAAACTTAGTCTACGAGGAATATTGTAGAATATGTAACTGTTGTTGTTGAACTTACATCCGAGTCTCCAGATATTGATCATCTGTTTCTCTAGAGTCTTAGCATTTGTTTTACTTGTCAATATGTTAAGTAGAGCAAATCTACTATCAACATAGAGTTCATGCTCTATTCTTTCACAATGTTCTTTTAGAGGAGAATATTTAGAAACATATCTTTGCTCTTCAGCATTCCAAGACATATCTGATCTTTCATTCCACTCATTAGTAAAGGCATAAACCTCGAATGGAATCTGAACTTTTCTGCAGAACCAGATTAGATTGTATAACTGTCTTAGAGTATCTTGCATAATGTAGTTCATAGAACCAGACCAATCAAGTATGAATACAAGGCCATGATTCTTACCATCTGGAACGATAGTTACTTTCTTGAACAAATCCTCATTGAACTTGTATGTGTGAAGTTTTGCTGTGTCAAGAACACCAGTGCGAGCAGTGGATGAACGAGAGTATGCATCAGCAGATTTCTTACACTCAAACTCTTTGACTAAGTAAGATACTTCTTTCTTTGCACTATTCTTAAATGCATAGAAGTCATTATCTACTTCCTCAAAGATACCTTTAAGTTCTACATCCTCATACTGACCAGTTCTATTGTTATATCGACAAACAGTTTTTCTTTCTGATAGAATCTCATCATTGTATTTCTTCTCATCTTCTGCAAAAGACTCATCTATGTAATCATGAACCTCTTGGTTATCAGCGATGATTGTGTCAAGACTAACTTTAGGAATGCCAACATACACATGATCACGACCACCTGTATTGATGAGTTCTCTAATATTCTCTTCTAACTTCTCAGCAGTTCTAACCTCTACTTCTTTGTCTATTGATCCAGTAGCTCCCTTCAATCCACCGACTTGTGTTGATCCCTGATCCCAAGGTTGATTTGGATCAATAACTAACTGATCAGGTGTTTCTTCTACTGGATCTTCTTCACCATCTTCGTCACCCTTACCTTTACCTTTACCTTGACCTTCTCCTTCGCCATCACCATTACCTTGACCATTACCACCCTGCATCTCTAACTCTACTAACTCTTCATCATCATCAGGCTTTGCATCTTCACCTTTTCTATCCATCTCTTCTTCACAGTAATCATTAAGAACTTTTGCAGCATGAAGTGTATCATCAAATGTCTCAGCAGCATCAATTAGATCACGAATCTTTATCTCTTCTTCTGTAAAACTAATGTCAACAAATCTACCAATCTTGAAGAATAAGTTGATACGATCTGCAAGATTCATCTCATCAATGTCTAGATCATTTACACTAAAGAAATCTTGAGAATGTAACTCACTGTATCCATTGAAGAATGTCTTTGCAATACCAAGATACTTACGCTTCATCAACTTCTCAACACGAGCATCTTCAACCACATTCACAACACCGTGTGGAAGTGGATTATCTATTGACCAATCAAAATTAGGAGTGAAGAGTGCATGTGATACCTCATGACCAACAAGCATATCATATACTGAGTTGGTTGCTTTCTCCCATAAAGGTAATGTTAGAACACGAGTTTCAACATTGAATGATGCTGTCTCAACTTGCTTGTGTTCTACAATTAGATCTTCAGTTGCAAGTAGTTTGGCAAGGGTTGATTTGATTTCTTGTAGTGACATCTGTGTTTCTCTGTATATGGCCATAATACTGCAAATCCACCTTGCGAGGGTGGATAGTGTGCAACTTTTTTAAGTGTCTTAGCCTGGCCTTTGCTTGACGCAGGGCCTGCGGTTTCAGAGTTCTTTTCTGTTCTTTTTTTGAATGGTGTTGCCAATTAGGAACTTTCATTGTTCTGTAAGTATTGATAGTATTTATGATCTTGAAAGAAAAATACTTGATTTTTTCTATACTCATCACCAAAGTAATGATTATTACAAACATCAACTCCGTGAGGAAACTTAAAACCATCAAACAAAACTAGTCTGTTATATTTTGGTTCAATAGTTTTTAATATATCATAATTCTCTCTCAATCTCCATGGTTTGTAATGTTCTGGAACATCAGGTAATTCATCAGTGGTGTCTATAGAATATAAATTAGTTCCACATTCATCACTGAAATAAACTATTCCATTATATCCATTGTCTTGATGAGGCCACCAAACATGTTTTTTGTAATCGTTAAAATCATTAGCAAAGAATCTTTGCATATTTGTAACTATATCATAAGTCTCTGGTTGTTGGCCACATATTTGACTAAGAAAATTAACAACAGAGTGAAGTCTTTCATCTTCTTTGATAAGTCTTCTATCTTCAAAATGAATACTATTGTATGATGGTTTTTGTTCTATCTTATGTAAAGGTGTTTCTGAATCAAACAAATATTCTTCAACTTCCTTTGGATGCAAATAAAAATTATCAATATAGTAGATAACTGACTCTTGTAGTGTTTCTCTTTTTACCTGTAGTCTATGATTTAGTTTAAACATCATCTTTAAGAACATGAATCATAGGAACCCATCCTATGCTCATCATCATGGATATATCAGCCACATTATCATCAACTTCACCAGGTGTAAACTCTTTTACTGGTAAATCACCTTGACCAAATTTTTCTGCTAGACTCTTAACTGGAACTGACTCACCATATCCAATAGGAACAGGGCCTGTAAGTGTGCTAGGAGCAAGAAATCTTATGGCAGTGCAGACATCATGAACATGAATCCAATCTCTTTTATGATTTGTCACATAAGTTGCCTTTTTGTCTCTGAGTAACCCATACATCATATTATCTCTAGTGTCGGGGCCATAGACCGTTGTAAACCTCATTCCGACTGAATTAGGAGGAGCCATCTGCTCATTGATCCACTTACTCATAGCATAAGGGTTCTCCCAATAATTACCCTCAACAGCACTTGATGATGCATACAATAATCTAGTATCTGTTTCTCTACACCAATCAAACAGTGGTTTTGCTTTGATCACATTGTTAATATAATATGAATCTGGAGATGCTATGCTCTCACGAATATCTGCCCATGCAGCAAGATGAATAACTAGATCAAAGTCACCACCTTTAAAACTTGATACACAATCAGGATAATCTATACCACGAACATGTGCATATCCTAGTTCTCTTCTCCAATCAGCAAAAACATGCCGACCAATAAACCCTTTGTGTCCTGTAATTAATACTTTCATGTCACTGGCCAATCAATAACTTTTCTAATTTGTTCATTATACTTCCATACTTCTCTTAGCATGTCAGCATTTACACCATGAGATTCCATCTGAACAATCATTGAGTTCAAATCTTTAGGAAAACATGTTCCACCAAATCCCCGATCATTATCTATACCAGGTACTTTAGTATGAGATTTACCTATTCTACTATCTGCAGAAATCCCTTTAGATACTATATCATAATCTGCTCCTATTTTTTGGCAAAAATCATATACCTTGTTGAAGTATGCTACTTTATAGGCAAGGAATGTGTTAGAAAAATATTTGATTGTTTCACTTTCATCCGAGGTGGTAATGATACTTGGGGTATTAGGGAAATGCTTACTATAGAAATTAACAAAATCGCTGCACAACTCATAGTCTCCACCGACAACGTTTCTATCTGAGTTAGCAAAATCTTGTGTTGCATTTCTAGCTGTAAGAAATTCTGGATTATGAATTACATTATGTCGTTCGTAATATTTCTTTGTTGTTCCAACTGGCACTGTGGATTTAATTACAAATGTTCCTGTAATATTATCTGGTAACTCTTCAAAAAAATTATCTAGTATTGATAAATCACATTCCCCGCTACATCTCATAGGAGTGGGTAAACACACATATATAAAATCTTGTTCTATTACTTCACTCAGTGTATTAAGTGATCTGTTTTTATCCGTATCATAAACTTTGCACGGTGTTTTGTCTCTGAAGTTTTGATAAACTGCATTACCAACAAAACCATTGCCAACAATTCCAATCATGAAATAATCCTACTAAATCCTTTATGTTTTTCAAATCGAATGTGATCTTCAAACTTGTCTTCCAACCCATTCTTATGAGATATGATAAAGATGTTTGCATCTTTAATTACATATCTAATTATCTTTAAAAATTCTTCAGTTCCTGTAGCATCTAATGAACTGTCAAATACTTCATCAAGTATCATCAAGTTAGTTGCTACTGAATTTTTAAACTTAGCAACTTCCCTCCATGTAAAGAGAAGTGCTAAGTCGATTCGTTGTTTCTCTCCTTCACTAAAGGAACTGTATGAAAAATCCTCATGTATTGGGGATTCAATGGTTTCATTAAACTCCTCATCAAGAGTAAAGTTTATGTAAAAATCCATCATCTGTAGATAACGGTTTACTTGCTGATTTATCAGTGGTAGATACTTCTTGATAATTTTAGTTTTAACTCCACCATCTTTTAGTAGTTCGTAAGTAAAGTTGTAGTATTTGATTGTCTGGTTGTGGGTTGCTAAGGACTCATAGGTCTCCTGTAAGGTTGACTTGAACTTTTCTAACTTGTTATGCTCAGTATTTCTGTTTTCAAGTTGTTCGGTAAGTGTTTGAATTTCACTTTCCAAATCTCGTTGCTGTCGTTGACAGTTAGAGATGAGAGTATTGTTTTTAGAAATGCCATGCGTAAGTTTAGTAATCTCCTTTGATAGTGTGGTAAATTGACGTTCCCTTTCTTGTTCTTTTTTTATTGTTTGTTCTAGTTCTTGATAACCAGACTGCAACTCTTTTGCTTTTAATTGAACGTCTTTAATTTTATTTAAGCGAAACGATTCCTCTATAGGCTGGGTGCATGTAGGGCATGTTACATTATCAGTAAAGAACTTGTGTTCCTTAGTAATGGTTGCTACTTTGTTGGATATTTGACCCTTATAATTGTTAAGTTTCGCTAACGTTTCTGATCCGTATCCTAACTTCTCCTGATCCTCTGTGTAACCAAATACAAGATCCTCTGAACGCTCATTCTCCATGATGTAAACACAAATATCATCACCAAGTGCATCCATCTTTTTTCTTTTCTTTTCAATTCTCTCTTTACTATTCGTCTCTAATTCTTTAATAAAGTTCTCTTGCATTGCAACTTTATCATTTAATGATTCCTTTTTTAATGTGAGTGTTTTAATATCATCTCTCACTATTTTAATCTTATCTCTAATAATATTATTCATAGCAGTAAAGATACGAATATCAAGAAGATCCTCTATCACATCTCTACGATTAGGCCCAGACAACTGCATGAATGGTATAAACGTGCTGCTACCCAATATCACTATCTGAGTAAAAGACTTATAGTTCATCTTTACTACATTCTGTTCTAACCACTTCTGTTGCTCATTCGCATTGTGTGATTGATCTAATAGTTTATCATTTCTCCATATCTCAAATATATTTGGTTTGATTCCTCTTATAATTTTCCAATCCGTACTACCTATGGAAAACTCTACTTCTACTCTACAATCTTTCTCATTAGTAGAATTAAGTAATTGTGATCTGTTTATCTTACGATATGGTTTAGAAAACAACACAAAGGTGAGGGCATCTAATACAGTGCTTTTACCTGCACCATTATTACCAGATATCAAAACTGTTGACTTCTCTTGGAAATCTAATTCAATATATTGATTACCTGTACTCAGAAAGTTTTTCCAACGTATCTTTTCAAATAAAATCATTAGGTCTGGATTTATTACTAGGTGGTATTACAATGTCATTTGGAGTTATGACAGTGTATTCATATCCGTGTGTTTCACATACCGACATCATCATATCGGGGTCAACCTCTAGAACATGCATATCAGGGAAAGATTCCTCTTCCAATAACATAGCATAACGACTTGCATCATCTTCCTCTTCAAAAAGATAAAGAACGTGATTTCCCTCATCATCTTGAACAGAGTATGCTCCGTCTTTTTCTTTGCCATCTATTGTTAGAATAAACATTACACTAACTCACAGGCTTCTTGATAAACATCTGATATCATAGTCTGTATTCTAGATTTTTCAAGATCTATTTCAGACTCTTCTACATATCTGTTTAAGATAGAGAGAGTATTCTCTGATTCAAATGCCTCAAAGTTTTCATTATCAATAAGTTGAAAGTTTTCAACTATTTTAAGTTCGTATACATTAGAATTATACAACTTATCAACGAATCGCTCAAACTTAGTCTGATCGGTTTTCTTTCTTACGATAAGTTTTACTATCTTATCATCATACTTTCGTGTGTCAAATGTTTGATGATTTGTATCCTCATAGTAAATATTATAGAACATTTTGTGAGGATTATCAATAGGGGTATGTTCTATTGTTTCTGTATCAAAGATATGAAATCCACGAGTATCAGATATATCATTCCAATACATCTCATAGGGATTACCTAAGTAATATATTTTACCATCATCAGATCTAGTGTGATAGTGACCAGAGTAAACTCTATCAAACTTATCAAAGGTCTTAACATCAGTTCCTTGATCCATAACAAAACCACGATGAATTCTAAATCCTTTACACTCAAGGTGGCCCATTGCAACTTTAGATTTTGATTTCTCAATTGCTTGCAATGTCATCTCCTCATTCTCAGAATTAATCCAAGGGATAAGTAAAATATTTAAACCATCTATCTTAATATCAGTTGCTTCAGAATATATCTTGACATTATCATATTCACGCAATAGTAAATCCACTGCGTTTACATCATTCGTATTCTTATAGTATGCAGTGTGATTACCAACTATCGTATGAATCTCACAACCCATTCTCTGTAGACGATCATAGTAATTATCTTTTGCCCATGCTAGTGATGAGAAGTCAACTCCTTTTCTACTATCAAAAGTATCTCCCATATCAACTATGGTTGTTATACCTTCCCTCTCTAGAGTAGGGAAAAATGTATCATTATAAAATTTCAAAAAGTAATCATGAAAGTGCTTTGAGTTTTTACGACACCCAAAATGCTGATCTGTAATAATTGCTATCTTCATTAATATCTTAGTTTAGAGTGAACCGCATCCTTAATTTGATTATAGTCAGAAGCCTCTCCACCGTCATCTCCGTAGAATACTTCATCATATCCAGATCTCTCTAGAATTTTATTTTTAATTTCAAGTTGTCTTTTCTCTCTCTGTATTCTGCGGAGAAATGCATAATGTATAATCTGCGTAAAGTAAGCAAAAGGATTCTTGGATTTCTCAGGATTAAAATTGTGTATATACTGAACGCAATTTTCGATTCCATCGGAGATCATATCCTCCTTGAACATATAATTTACAAAGTTTGGTTTGAATGATAGATGATTGGCAATTTTTAAGAAACAGTCTCCAATATATCGAGGGATAACAGGTTTAGGTTTATCCTGTATTTTAGCAATCTCAACATCCTCTCTATATCTGATTAAGGCAGCCAAAAATTCCTTATTGTTGACATAGTGTTCCGACCTCTTTCGTTTTGCCATAGTGCCTGTTCTGATCATAAGTCTTTATCACTATTATGTAGTATAGTATAACACTTTTATAGACAGTTGACAAGTTGACCAAACTTATTTTCAATTTGATGAGGTGACGGGGTGACAAAAAGCTCTTGACAAGGTATCAAAATACCATTACAATAACCTTTGTGGAGGTTCAAAGGAAATATATTAGCTCTTTTTATTGTTATTATTTGATTTATAGAGTTTCTCTAGAATATCTTTAGCATCTCTTACATTAGATATATACCCCATTTTTCTACTTAGTTTAGGTTCTCCTTTTTTCATTTTTTCTGAATCTGCTACAAATTGTTGAAACATACTAATCATATGAATATCATTTGATTCTGATATAGTTAATATATCTGCCTTATCAATAATAAACATATCTTCTCTACTGGTCTTTAACCATGGTTCTACTTTATAACCCACTAAACCACCTTTTGCTTTTACTTCTGTTGCCATTACAGGATTAGATAAAACAAGCATCGTGCGATCTTCCTCTTCAGACACTGCTACTTTAGCAAAGATCTCTTCGCCATTTTTAAATTTGATTGTTGCGTAAAAATCGTCTTCCATCTTACTCCTTTAATTGTATTGTAATGATGTCATAATTAAAATTCTCTTCATTGTATATTTTGATTCTTTCAATAAGATGATTTAGTGTGTAATTTTTTCTTGATTTATAAGAGCAATCATCAGAGATGTCGTATAGTATAGCTTTGGTTTTGTTAGTTCCTTTTCGGAGTACTCTTCCAATGCTTTGGAGATTTCTAACCCTAGACTTTGAAGGAGAGGCAAAAACAATGTTATGGAGGTTCTTGATATTGATTCCAGTTGAAAACGTTCCATAAGATGCAATAATAACAGCGTTTACTTCTCTCTCAGTAATTTCACGGATAAGTTCTCGCTCTTCGGCATCGACTCCACCATGAACAAAGAACACCTTTCGATCTTTCTTCTTATCTGTATTTATCAAGTCGTATAATACTGCACCATGAGTTTGTACTCTACTATACAATACTAGTGTATTACCTTTTAAATCAAGAGTCAAGTTTTTAATGAACTTATTTCTCTGTGAATGTGTGATTAAATATTGTAACTCATCTTCATATGTTTCAAACTTTTGTGGCGGGTGTTTTAATACAAGGCATTGAATATCTAACTGAGAAAGATGCCCTTGTTTCATTAATTCATCTGTTTTTGTAACTTTGTATGAAGGGCCAAATAGACCTTCTAAGACCCATTTATGCGTCTGTGTGCCGTCTAAAGTTCCAGTAAACCCAAATCTATACTTAGCATGGTGTAATTTTGTCATTATAGATATTAATGACTTACTCTTAAACAGGTGAGCTTCATCTCCTATAACTACATTGTAGTCTTCAAAGAATGATTTTTCTAACTTATATACAGACTGCCATGTGGTAATAGTCACAGGAAACTCATTGGTTTTCTCTTTTCCAGAATATATGCGGTGACAGTATGACTCAGAATCCCAACCATAATCCTGAAAATCCTTATACATCTGCTCTACAAGAGATGTCGTTGGAACAATTAGAAGTATTTTTTGGCCTTTATCAATGTAATATCTTACAAGAGAATAAATCATCAAGGATTTACCTGAAGCAGTGGGTGATATCAATAGCTTTCTATTATGTTTTAGAGCATCATGTACTCCCTCGACTTGGTATTTCCTTGGAGAGTGGGAGCATATGGAACTCATGTAATCCTTAACACCTTCATATGATATTCCCTCATTCTCTTCATAGGGAACTCCATAATATTCATTTTCTACAAACTTATAACTATAATCGTGCTTCTTACAAAAGGCTACAATTCTGTCTAACAACCCAACATAAATCCTTTTTGATCTGAGATCAAATAAATGTATTTCACCATTCCAATTGCGATTCCTGTATTGAGGCATGAACTTTGCACTCTCTACTTGGAATGTGAAGTGATCTCTTAACTCATACTCAATATGAGGTTCTGCATTTACTCTAAGAAATACTTCATTCGCCTTGGAAATAATAACATTCGCTGATGTATCAATCACATAGATGCATGAATCTATATGTATTTATCAGCCCTTGTCAACCTTCTTTCATATATGCTATGATATAAGAAACAAATCGCTAAAACATCATGTTAAATGAAATGTTTGCCGATGGTTCATTACAGAATTACATTGAGCAGAATCTAGAAGACCCTTGGAAGTCAACTCCCTTTGAAGGTTACGTTTATATGTCACCTAAACAGAAAGGAGAGTTTGGTGAGAGGTTCACAACTAAGTATCTTGAGCACTTAGGGCACGAAGTAAAGAGAGCAAAAACATCTACAGCAGGGCACGATAGAGTTGTTGATGGTTTTTTAACAGAGATTAAATTTTCTCTTGCAACTAGAAACAGATCAAAAGGTGGAGTGATAGATGATAAGTTTATCATCAACCATGTTTCATCTGGTAAAGATTGGGAAAGGCTTGTATTTGTAGGAGTCAATCAAAATGAAGATGACCTACGAGTAGTATGGTTTTCCAAAGAAGATTTTAATAATAATTTGTCATCTGACAATTCTCTATTCAATGTTCAACAGGGTGGTAAAGGTGTAGGTAATGATGACTATATTTGCACAAAAGTTTCAGATCTGTTAGAATGTGATTTCGTAAAGGATATTTCTGAATGGTAGAATTATATCATGGAGATTGTTTGGAGTTGCTACCAACAATCACAGACAATTCAGTTGATATGTTATTGGTAGATTTGCCATATGGCACTACTGCTTGCAAGTGGGATAGCATTATTCCACTTGATTTTTTATGGGAACAATATAATAGAATATGTAAAAAAAATGCAGCGATGGTTTTTACTGCTGCTCAACCGTTTACTACAATATTAGCCTCATCTAATATTGAAAATTTTAAGTATGAGTGGATATGGGAAAAACCACAGGGAACTAATCCCATGAACGCTAAAGTGATGCCATTAAAATCTCATGAAAATATTTTGGTATTTTATAGAAAGAAACCTACCTATAATCCTCAGATGTGGTACTCTACACCTTACGGTGGATTTAGTTCTAACACATCAACAATAGGTGAAGTTTATGGTAAACAACAATCTAAACATAGAGATAATCCAGAAGGTTCTAGATATCCTAAAACAATATTAAAGTATAAACAAGAAAAGGGATTGCATCCTACACAAAAGCCAGTAGGATTAATGGAATATTTAATTAAAACATACACTAATGAAAATGAAACAGTTCTTGATAATACTATGGGATCAGGAACAACTGGTGTTGCATGTATGAATACAAATAGAAATTTTATTGGAATAGAAAGTGATGAAAAATATTATAAAATTGCAGAAGAAAGAATTAATATAGGAAAACTTCCCTTATAATATTAACCCAATCCCGAATTAAATCTCATGAATTCTATTGCATTCTTAATCTGATACGTTCTGTTCTGTATTACTTTGAGAATGCTTTCTAAGTATACCAACATTGTATCATAGTAGTCAATCTTTAGCGACACATTTGACAATTTTTCATCTGCATCAAGATACTTTTGCATTGTATCTTTGTCTCGTATTTTCTTAGGAAATGGATTCTGTATATAAACATCAGGAGCGGCCTTGCCACTAAAATACTCATACCGTTCATGACGGATGTTCTTTCTTTGCTGCTCTGCTTTCTTTCTTAGTAAGAAAACAGTATTATATAATTCAAAGTATTTTGCATGTAGAGATGGGATATTCAAAGATTCATCGTGTAGATTATCTCTATCAATTTCTGCGTCTTTTACCCACATCTCTTGAAGTGATTCAAGAGTAATACTCATAAAGGATTGTTAGAAATATCAGTAAGGTTGTACATAGTATACTTGAAACTTACCTCTGCTGTAAAGTATTCTATGTCAGTATCCGTAGCGTCAAATGCTAGGGTGGATAGTGAATATGGAAATAGTTCTGTAAAATTAACATTGAACTTAGCAACTAAATTACTACTCAATATTTGCAGTGTTCCGTCTGAATAAATCTGATCTCCAAATTGTGCATATCTTTGAGGTAATCTATTTACACCCTCTTTTTCAAACTTATCAAACTCTTGTAGACTCTCAGGAAAACCTAAACCACGCATCCATTTCTGAATTTCCATATAGTTTTTAAGATCTTCATCAACAAGAAATCTTAATGATAGATCTCCAAAATCCATCTTATCACCTGGTGTTGGTATATCTCTAAGATAATTTGCTTGATTTGCTACACCCAAACTTATGTCTGGTATGTTTGCCTGATTACAGAAATATGCAACACCAGGTGATCTCTGTAGATTAAACTTAAAACCTACTGGTGCTAGAAAGTTTCTATTTTCTATCTGTGTCGGGCCTCTTCTCTCTGCCATTAGTTCATACAGGTCTCCTTATGTATTTAGTGTCATTCCCTCATTCCATTTTCTAAATGAGTATGGAGGCCATTGACCATAAAATTTATGTTTAGTTGATCCACCATATGTAAGAGGTATACAATCTGATATTTTACTATACTCTAAAAAATCATTAAATTCTTTATCTTCAAATGTTAAAGTCTTTGCATAATCCCAAAAGGGTGTATCATATTTTGATCCACATTGATAGTGCCATAGAATAAAGTTTTGAAGTTTCTCAATGTATCTTCTTATATCTTCCTTAACATGAACTGCACTAACTTTACCTTGTAGATAATAATCAAACACTGCTCTTGCCATTTCAAGATATGCTTGAGTTGATGAAGATTCCATTGGTTCTAAAAAGAATAAACGATTACCATTTAAAAATATTCTGTTATCTATTACAGGTTCTTTAGAAACATAATTTTTGAATTGAACATACTTTGTTACTGATACATCAAACATATTTAAGAAATTTTCTTCTGCTTCTTCTTGTGATGTGATATCTGAATTATAACAATACCCAACACAATACTTAAATGATGGAGATTTTTTTCTAGTTGGAATCACAAAACACCATCCATCAGGAGTTGCAACATGTCTACTCCAAGGATTTTTTGCGGTGCTCCAATTAGGCTCTGCTAATATACAAGCATTAATTGGATTGACTAACTCTTCATAATTATCATAATTATCTGGTTTACCACTACAATCAAAGATATAATCACTATCAATATCACCTAACTCTGGTAAATTTTTATATGTTGTTTTAAATTTATTTGATGTTAATATACTTGCTTGCATTTCCCATGGGCAATAATGCATTGCTACACTGTCTGCAGGGAAATCATGAAATACTTTATCGTTTATTTTACCCCATCCCTCATACAATATTCCAGTTTTGAACGTAGCATTTATCTTGTTTTCATACCAGTTAAAACCAGTGGCAGCCCATAATATGGCAGGTGGTTCTAAAACAGTTGCTTGACCAACTCTTTCTGGTGGTATCTCAGGATCATAAATCAATTCTACTTCAAAGTCTTTATCTTTACCCATTAGTGCACAATAAAGTGCTGTAAAACACCCTGCGTTACCACCACCAACTACAGTAATTTTCTTCATTCAACTATTTTAGCACAAAAAAAAGAGACCCGCAATGGGTCTCTTGGAGGATATATAAGCATCTCGCTTACATAAGGTTTTTAACAGCCACTCTTCTGTAGTATCTGTTCTGGTTAGCAAGTAATCCACCAGATCCCTGTGTGGTTCCTTCAGCAAATGGGTTTGCAACAAGACCGTATCTTGTCTTAAATCCGATTTTTGGTTGGAATGTATCCTGACCAACTGCTCTAACCATCTGTAGTGGAACGTATGGGCAGTAGAATATTCCTGCGTCATAAGGAGATGTTCCTTTGTAACCAACAACGTAATACTGATTACCACCTGAAGGTGCAGCGTTAGCACTTGTTAAGTTAGCAGCATATGGGTCGATGTATACTCTATACTTACCTTGTAGAA
>VTLG01007267.1_pt1 | contig 14252 bp, 16 predicted proteins | sample 4694571 | NCBI WGS metagenome assembly VTLG01 (sample SAMN12604809, study PRJNA352737) | marine metagenome | biome: ENVO:00000447; feature: ENVO:00000209|ENVO:00000569|ENVO:01000036; material: ENVO:00002151; isolation source: viral sequences binned using virsorter ...
TAATTGGCAGAAAAAAGAGTAATTAAAGGCGTTTCTCATTACGTCTATGAAGATTTAGACGAATTTCAAAAAACTCACCCTAATACAGTCGTTCATCCAGATTGGAGAAAGGCGAATGAAGGAGACTGGGTTCGTTCTGATGATGACAGGATAGTGCAATTACTAAAAGTATCGAATGATGTAAAACATCACTCAGATAGGAAGAATTATAAATTTGCAAAAGGGTGGGTAAGGACTGTTGTTGGGAGCTTCCTTAATAGAGAAAATGTAAAAATGGATACAGACTTTGATAATCATCCTAACAGATATACATTCTCCACCAATATAAAGAATACTTCTGAGCGCGTTTATAAAAGAAAAGAACCAACCAATAAAGAAAAAGAATTTGCAACAAATGTTGTAGTGGGTATGGGAGCTGTGGATGCGTATAAAAAAGCATACTCAGAAATGTCCAACCAAAAAGCAAGAAAAAAGGCAACAGTTCTATTAAAACAGGAAAGAGTAATGAAAGAAATAGAAAAAGGTGTATTAGATGTAGCAAAAGGATTGGGTATAGACCATGAATATATACTCAGTAAATTAAAAAATCTTGCAGATTTTAGTGAAGATGACAATATCATACTACAATCCACAAAAGAATTAGGCAAGATTGTTGGAACTTCAGGCAATACCATTAAACAAAAAGAAATGGGACTATTAGGTGTGTTTCAAGGTTTTTCACCTGAACAATTAGAAGGGGCTTCAAGAACAGAACAATTATCTGAAAGCAGTAAAGAAATAAAATCCGAGGAATAAAAAATAAAGGGGGAAATAATGAGTATAGGCGATGATATTAGAAAAGATGTTGATGGGAATATAGTAGGATGCCCACATTGCGGAGCTAGGTCAATTCATAAAAGTGGGTTTTTATATAGGGCAAATACTAAAAAACAACAATGGAAATGCACAGCTTGTGGAAGAAAAACTGTATCTCCTACAATATTAGAAGAAAGTGAATTTAAAGTAAAGGATATTGACCCAGACCATATACCAATAGAAGAATTAATAGAGCATAGACAAAAACAATACAAACAAAAAGCAATATCCAAAAAAAGTAAAAAACTTGTAAGAATAGATATTAATGTAGAAGGCCCTATAGGAATTGCTCATTTTGGTGACCCTCATGTTGATGATGATGGGACAGATATATCGCAAATACTTCATTACATGAATATAATAAATAATACAAAAGGAATGTTTGCTGGTAATCTTGGAGATATACAAAATAATTGGATAGGGAGGCTCTCGTATCTCTATGGTCAACAATCTACCTCTGCAAAAGAATCATGGAGGTTGACTGAATATTTTGTAAATAAATTAAATTGGTTATATCTCGTAGCTGGCAATCATGATGTATGGAGTGGAGATGGAGACCCTTTAGATTTTATTATGAGAGACCATAAGGGATTATATGAAAAGTGGGGAGCAAGGATGAAACTTGTATTTCCAAACGGAAAGGAGATAACAATAAATGCGAGGCACACTTTTAAAGGTAATTCTATATGGAATACTGCTCACGGCGTTGCTCGTGCCGCTCAAACTGGTTGGGCTGACCATATTCTTACTTGCGGACATACTCATGTTTCTGGTTATCAGGTGATAAAAAACCCAGCTAGCGGCCTTATAAGTCATGCATTGCAAGTAGCTTCATTTAAAATAATGGACAGTTATGCAGATAAATTAGGATTGGATGATAAGAATATATTCAATTGTCCTGTTACCATTATTGACCCTAGATATGACGATGATGACAGTAGATTGATTACTACAATATTCAACCCAGAGAAAGGAGCTGAATATTTAACATATCTTAGAAAAGATTATGCTAAATTAAATAATGAAAAATCTTGATAAATTCGTATATAATGCTAAGTTAGTAAGAGTGGTCGATGGAGACACATGCGATGCTATGATTGATTTAGGATTTGAAGTATGGGTTAAAAAAAGAATAAGGTTTGCTGGCGTAGATACTTGGGAATCAAGGACAAGGAACAAAGAAGAAAAGAAAAAAGGATTAGAAGCAAAAGCTTATACTAAAGAAATGCTAGAAAGTTCCGATAAAGGTAATTTTACTTTGAAGTCATATGGAACTGGGAAATACGGCAGGGTGCTTGGAGAGATATTCATAAAAGGAGAAGATGTCAGTCTTAATCAATTATTAAAAGAAAATGGTCACGCATATGAATATGATGGAGGTAAAAAGAAAAAATTCAATGAGTAAAAAAAATAAATCTCCATTTCATATAAAGCATAATTATAAAAGATTTAAATCTACTAATGGATATAAATTTTGGGCAAAAGATAAAACAGATGCAATGGATTATTGTAATTTAATGAACTGGGTATTGGGAGGACTTGATGAAAAAAAAGAAAACGTATAGTAAGCATGACCTTAGAAGAAGAATAGAAGATATAGATATGACATTATATTATATTGCAGATAGATTAAAAAAAATAGAAGTTGTATTTAATGATTTTGTTGAAATGACAAAACAAAGTAAAAAATTAGAAAAATATTTAGATAAAAAGTATAAACAAAAAGATGAATGAAAATGGCAAAAGATTAAATCTTTTTCCTCAAAAAAGAAAAAAAAGTAAAGTATCAAGTAATCAGGCTTTTGATATGATGGAATCGGTTGCAGATAAGTCTTCTGTTAATTTATTAAAAATTGGTGAAATAGATAAAAGTACTAAAGGAATACATAATGCATTAATGGCTGCGGGCATGACACCTGGATTAGGTAATATTGCTGATTTAGCAGATGCTACTCTTTACGCATTGGAAGGTGAATTTGGGGAGGCTGCATGGTCTGCCGCGGCTGCTATTCCAGTTATAGGGCAAATGGTATCTGGAAAAAGAGCTTTAAAAGCTGCAAAAGCAGCTGGAGAAGAAATGGTTACTTTATATAGAGGAGTAGATAAATGGTTTCCTGGCGAGATGGTAAAAAGTGGGAAGTTTAAAGGAGGAGGAGCCCATTTAACAGGTAAAATAAGTGGGAAGACACAAGGTTCAAAGGATTATATACGAACTTCACATAGTAAAGCAATTGGAGAAGATATTGCAGACGATGCGATATGGTTAACAGATTTAAAAGATGTTGCAAAAAAATATTCTAAAATGCCACCAAAAGGATTTGAAGAACTTTATAAAAGAAAAGGAGTAAAGTCTGGATTTTTACTTGAGTTTGAAGTACCTAAAAGTTGGATAAAGAAAAAAGGCATACCTCTTTATCAATCCACTGAAAGGTATGAAGGAAATAAGAAAACAGTAAAAGAGGGATTGCAATATGTTTTTCAAGAAGGTATCCCTAAAGAATTTTTAAAAAAAGTACATAAGTGAATATTAATTCACAAAATGTATCAAAAGCTGAAGAAGCCTTACAATTAGCATATAAAGACCTTATATCATTTGGAAAACTTTTTCTTCCAGATGATTTTATGCGAAGCGAGACTCCTTTCTTCCATTACGAAATAGCAGATGCAATAGATGATAGGAATGTAAAACAAACTGCTATTATTATTCCACGTGGTCATGGAAAGACTGTCCTAACAAAAGCATCAATCATCAAAGACTTTGTATTTGCAACAAAGGATAATTTTTTATTTTATGCTTGGGTTTCTGCTACACAAAAGCTTAGTGTTGGTAATATGGACTACATTAAACATCATCTAGAGTTTAATGATAGAATAAAATATTATTTTGGTCCAATGCGAGGTAGGAAATGGACAGAAGAAGATATTGAGCTTACGAACGGCTGCAAACTTATTAGTAAAAGTAATGTCGCAGGAATCAGAGGAGGAGCAAAACTCCACAAAAGGTACGACCTTATCGTTCTTGATGACTTCGAGCATGAAGCAAACACCATCACAAAAGAAGCTAGGGATAAGAATGCTAATCTGGTTACCGCTGTGGTATATCCTGCTATTGAACCTCATACTGGTCGGTTGCGTGTTAATGGTACTCCCGTACATTATGACTCTTTCATTAACAATCTTATTAATAATTACAGCAAGTCTCAAAAAGATGGAAAAAAGTTTTCGTGGCGCGTTATTACTTATAAAGCTTTATTGGATGAGACTACTCCTTTATGGGAATCGTTCTTCCCAATCTCAAAAATAAAAGAAAAGAAAAAGTTTTACGAAGACTCAGGTCAACCTCAAAAATTCTTTCAAGAATATATGATGGAGGTGATGAGTGAAGAAGATGCTATATGGAGAAGAGAACACATAAGATATTGGGAAGGATACTATAAACATGAAGATGGAATTAATTATATTGTTAAGGATGGCAATGATATACCTGTTAATACATTCATTGGTTGCGACCCAGCCACAGACATCGATACAAAGCATAGTGATTTTTCTGTCATTACTGTGATTGCAATTGATACAAATAATGAATTATATGTATTAGAATATGAAAGACATAGAAGTGTCCCTACTATTGGTTCTAAGAATCCAGATACAGGAGAGATACTTGGAAAGAAAGGAGTTGTGGATATAATCCTAGAATTGCACCAGAAATATAACTGTATGTCATCCACTGTTGAGGATGTTGCAATGAATAGAAGTATCTTTCAGGCTTTAAATGATGAAAGAAGAAGGCTAAATAAGTACGATATTGCAGTTATTCCTGAGAAACCAGGCGGAACACAGAAAAGAAATCGCATTTATAGTGGACTTGCGGCCCGTTTTAGTACCGGAACAGTGCATTTACGGAAAAATATGTTTGATTTAATCAACGAAATTCTTACTTTCGGCCCGAAAATGGCTCACGATGACACAATTGAGAGTCTTTATTATTCACAAATACACGCTTTTCCACCAAATATGAAAAAAGATGAAAAGAAAAAAAGTTGGTTTAAACCTAAAAGAAAAGCGAAAAGTTGGTTAATAGCATAATGTACAAATTTGGTAAAAGAAGTAAAAGTAGATTAAAAGGTGTTGATTCCAGACTTGTCAATGTCCTAAATGAATTAATTAAAATTATGGATGTAACGATTATTGAAGGTTTGCGGAGTAAGGAGCGGCAGCAGGAATTATTAGCACAAGGGAAAACTAAAGTAAAGTATTCCAAACACATGGAAGGAAAAGCTGTTGACCTCGCTCCTTACCCGATAGATTGGAATGATAGAGAAATGTTTCATTATATGGGTGGAATGTTAAGAGGTCTAGGTAAAGCAATGGGTGTCAATATCCGTTGGGGTGGGGATTGGGATTCCGATGGAGATATAAACGATAACAAATTTGATGACCTAGTTCATGTAGAAATAAAGGATTAATGGCAAGAACAACTAAAAAAACGAAAGCCCAAATAAATAAACAATTATGGGATAGGGCAAATAATTCTCATAGACAAAGATGGCAAACCCTTTCTCAAAAGGGATATGATTTTTATCTTAACGAGCAATTGACAAAAGAAGAAAAAGATGCATTAGAAGAATCGGGTATGCCAACATTTACTATTAATAGGGTTACTCCTATAATAGAAATAATGAAATATTTTGTAACTGCTAATAATCCTAAATGGAAAGCAGTTGGAGCCACTGGGGATGATGTAGATGTTGCTCAAGTTCATTCAGATATTGCAGATTATTGTTGGTATCTATCTAATGGTAAATCATTATATAGTCAAATTGCTTTGGATGCTCTTACAAAAGGAATTGGATATTTCTTAGTAGATGTAGATAAAGATGCTGATAGGGGGATGGGGGAAGTTAGATTCAGTAGACTTGACCCTTACGATGTATATGTTGACCCAGCAAGTAGAGATTTTTTATTTAGAGATGCTAATTTTATTCAAATTCGTAAAAATATTGCAAGGTCTAGACTTATTAATATGTTGCCAGAATTTGCAGCTAAAATAAAAAAAGTAACTAGAAGCACTGATGTGGTATCATATTCAGAGAGAGATGTTGACTTAGGTGAATCAATACAACCTGAAGATATTACAATGGGTATTAGTTTAGAAGCTGAAGATGAAGACATTGTTGCATACTATGAAACATATCATAAGAAAAAATTTAAATATAGAAATGTCTATATAAAAGTAGAGCCATCTAAAGCAGAATTGTTATTACTTAAAGAAGAAGTGGAAAAGCAAGTCCAATCATTTAAGGAAGAAATTGAAGTTGGTCTTATAGAAAAACAAATGCAAATTGAACAAGCTGTTCAATCTGGAGAGATGATTCCAGAAAGAGCTCAATTGGAAATAAAGAAGGCTCAAGAAATGGCTGCTCAAGCTATTAAAGAAAAAGAAATGGAATTAATATCTAAAGCAAAAGACCAAGCTACGATAGTTAATCAACAAGTAATGTCGGAATCTCAATTTAAACTTTTAATGAAAAATAATGATTTTCAAAAAAATGTTGTTGATTCTGTAATTTTTTATGAAAATAGAGTAGTTCAAACTTGTAGTGCTGGTGATGATGTATTCTTATATGAATATACTTTACCTATTCAAGAATATCCTATTATACCTATTCCATATATGTACACTGGAACTCCTTATCCAATGAGCGCAGTTACTCCATTAATAGGAAAGCAACAGGAAATAAATAAAGCTCATCAAATAATGCTTCATAACGCAAACTTAGCTTCTAATCTTAGATGGATGTATGAAGAAGGAGCTGTCCCAGAAGATGAATGGGAAAGATATTCTTCAGCTCCCGGTGCATTATTAAAATACAGACAAGGATTTGCAACTCCAACACCAATATTGCCAGCTCCAATTAATAATGCATTTTATTCTGTGGTCCAAGAAGGTAAAGCTGATGCAGAATATATAAGTGGTGTTCCTTCTGCAATGATGGGATTTGCTCAAGACCAAGCAGAAACTTATAGAGGATTACTTGCGAATGATGAATTTGGAACTCGTAGATTGAAAGCATGGATGGGAAGCGTGGTTGAACCAGCGTTAGAGCATCTGGGTAGATGTTTTCAAATGAGAGCTCAAAATCATTATTCCGTAGAAAAAGTTTTTAGAATAGTACAGCCTGAAGCTGGTCAAACTCCACAAGAACAAGAAAAAGAAGTTAAAATCAATATTCAATTATATAATGATTATGGAGATGTGATTGGTAAATATAAAGATTATGCAAGTGCAAGATTCGATGTAAGAATTGTAGCTGGAGCCACAATGCCAGTAAATAGATGGGCATTATTAGAAGAATATTTTAAATGGTTCCAAGCTGGATTAATTGATGATATAGCAATGATAGCTGAGACCGATATAAGAAATAAAAAACAGATAGTAGAAAGAAAATCTGTTTATTCGCAATTACAATCTCAAGTTGCTTCTATGGAAGAAGCCGTTAAAGATAAAGATGGTACAATAGAAACATTGCAAAGACAATTAGTGCAAGCTGGTATCAAGATGAAAGTCGGAGATGCTGGTAATGAAATACGAAAAGACGTTCTTGAAACTGAAGCTCAACAAAAACTTTTAAGAGGAATGCTGAAAGTTGAGTTTGAAAAGTTAAGAGACGAAATGAAAATGGACATGGAATCTGCAAAAGAAGATGTTGCTGAAAACGAGTAATATTAGCTCTTGAAAAGTATTCTATATGTTTATTAATTTAAAAACAACTCTAAAATAGGAGATAGTATGTCAGAACAAGTAGGTAACGCTACAGAAGCCCCCGAAAGTGCAAACGTACAAGATGCAGTAATGGACATGACTTCAGATGATTTCTTTGAAGCATTGGATAGTCAGGTCAATGGTGCAATAATAGACGAACCTTCGCAACCAACCTCGGAACAAAGCGATAACACGCAGACGAGCCCTAATGTAGAAGTTCAGAACGAAGAATCTGTTTCTAACGAAATGGATACTTTACAAAAAAGGTATAGTGATTCAAGTAGAGAAGCAAAAAGGCTAAACGGAAAACTTTCCGAATTAGAACCTTATATGCCTATCCTTGATGCTATGCGAGAAGACCCTAATTTAATTACTCATGTGAGAAATTATTTTGAGGGTGGAGGTCAAACCCCACAAACAATGACTGAGAAGCTGAATCTAGGAGAAGACTTTGTTTTCGACGCTGATGATGCTTTTTCTCAACCTGATTCTGATTCAGCAAGAGTATTATCTGCGACCGTTGATGGACTTGTCCAAAAAAGGTTAAATAATGCTTTACAAGGGCAAAGAATAGAAAATCAAAAACTAGCGAAGGAAACCGAGTTTCGTCAAAAGCATGAAATGGATGACGAGCAATGGAAACAATTCACTGATTTTGCTAAATCTAAATCTCTTGAATTAGACGATATATACTTTTTAATGAATCGTAAGAATCGTGATGAGAAAATAGCTGATAACGCCAGACAAGAAGTTCATAATAAAATGAAAGAGGTCCAAGGCCAACCGGGTACACTTGCAACACAAGGAAGTACTCAAGTTGAAAAATCTCCAGACGATTCAGTCTTTGAAGCCATTTTGGGTTCGACCAACGAACTAGAAGAGGCTTTTAGTATGTAAATAATACTAAAGGCCATTAACTCAAAATAAAGAGGTAAACAAATGGCTGATGTATTTAGCTTAGATACTTATTCAGACGTAGCAAGTTGGTCTGATGGTACAAGTAAAGACACTGGTGACCTTAGGCGAAAATACAATTTTGGGGATAGAGTTTCTGAACTAGCGATAGCACAAGACCCTTTTTTCCGATTTGTATCTAAAGTTGCCAAAAAACCTACGGATGACCCTGAGTTCAAATTTACTGAACGCAGGCCTTCGTATCACAAAAGATATGCTTATGTAATTGGTTATAATAACGGCTCAAATGTATTTACAGAAGCTGAATTAAAAACAACTGCAAATGCAGCTCTTTCAACTTCAACTGGTCAAGAAGTAAAGCTTTTGATGGCTACTGATTATAAATCTTCTGGAAATCTTGGAAGTTCAATCGGTAATTCATCAAATGATGTTCTTGTTGGTCAATCTGGAACACAACCAGGTTTTTTAATTGAAGATGCTTTGATTAAAGTAAACCTAAGTTCTACCGATGCAGGTGGAATGACTTCAGGAGCAGCTGTAACATCTAATGATGTAGATGATTATATCATTGTTCGTATAGATAAAGTGTTGGCAAATGAAAGTGGTTCTGTAACTTTTCATGATTTATCTGATGGAGCTGCAGAAGATGGTGGAGCAAGAACAGCTTATTGGACTCCAATAATTGGAACAACTGTAAAAGCTGTTAGTTCTACTGACTATAAATACTTAGCGAGTTATTGTGGTGATGACCCTCTTGGTACTGTTTATAGTGCTTCTATAGCTAATGTTCTTGAAAAAGCTAGGAGTTACATCGTTGGAAATGCACACGGACAAGGAACTGGATACCCAGAAACTTGGAAAGACCAACCTTTCTCAACTGGATTTGGACTTACTCAAATTTGGAAAACTGCTATGGCAATGGATAACACAACTCGTGCTACCGTTCTAAAGTATGAACCAAATGAGTTTGCAAGAATCTGGCGTGAAAAGTTGATTGAACACAAATGGGATATTGAAACATCATTGTTGTTTGGCTCACAAGCTAGCGTTGATAGCGTTCAATACACTCAAGGTGCTGTAGATTTTATTTTAAATTACGGCAATGTGTTTAGCGGAAGTGGAATGGGTGGAAGTGGTACAAAATCTCAAGATGATTTTCTTGATGACATGTCTCAATTCCTAGACCCTCGACATAACAATGCCAACGCTACTTTATTTATGGTTCCAACCGATGTATATAATTGGTTGCATAAACTAAGTGGATACTTTTCTGCAAATGTTTCAAAAATTGCAGATGGTTCTGGAGGAAGTTCTACCGCTCTTGGAAGAGCTGACTTCTCTGTTGGTAATCGCAAAAGCATCTTTGGTGTAGATATTACACAGATTTATACTCCTTATGGAGTTATGAATGTGGCTCGTAATGTTCACCTAGATGGAACTCAAATAAAAATGCTTGGACTTAACATGAAACATTGCGCATACCGACCATTAGTTGGTAACGGACTGAATCGTGATACTGCAGTTTATGTAGGAGTCCAAACTCTTGAGAACAGTGGTGTTGACCGTAGAGTTGACTTAATTCAAACTGAGGCCGGTATGGAATGGCAAATGCCAGAAGTCCATGCGGTCTGGAAGTAGGAGGTAATCATGGCTAACCCTTTATACGGACAAAATAAAGCTGATACCGATGTTGATTTGTATGGCAGAGGTAAAGTAGAAGTAATTGCAAATGGTGGGGCTGATGTAGTTTTAAGAGCTGAAGATTCTGGAGCGGTATGTTTATTTGATACTGCTGGAGCTTCTAGTTTTACATTGCCAGCTCCTTCCGTTGGATTAAGTTTTACTTTTATTAGTACAATCTTAGCAACTGCTGACCATGTAATTAAAACCAATACTTTAAATACGGATGGTTTTTTAGGTGGAATGATAGGAGCTTCGACTACTGCTGATAGTTCTGATGCATTTTCAGCTGACGCTGATGGTTCAAATGACCATATTACATTAGGACATAGTTCTGCTGCCACTGGCGGTGGAGCTGGTAATTATGTTCAATGCGTTGCTATTGATTCAGAAAATTGGGCAGTTGTTGGCATGATTCATGGTGTTGGAGGTACTCTTGCAACTCCATTTGATGATGCTCAGCAATAATCAGTAAATAAAAAACAATATATAGGGGGCTTCGGTCCCCTATATATAACAAAAGATTTTATATGGCAGTAACAGATATACAAGCAACAGTTTTAGCAAACACAGGAATGACTCCCACTGCTAACAGTGTTGAGGATGCTCAAAAATATGTAGCTGCGAGTATTCCAAAAGATTTATTAAAATGGGCTTCTAGTCAATCTGGAGTTATGACAAGTAATGCAGATTCAGATGCAACTCTAAACGTAGATACTATTTTAAGTGTTAAAAGAAATGGATACGCTTGTGAAGAAATATCTTTAGATGAATTAGTTTGGGCAGCTGATTCTAATAGTTTAAAAAAGGCAACAACATCACATCCTGTTTATGCTATTTCTGATGGAAAAATTCAAATACAACCAGAACCAGCAGTTGGTGAAGAAGGTTATTATTATTATGTAGATTATTCTAAGATAGATGATGATTCTGATTTAAGAAATGCAGTTATTAATTATGCAAGTTCAAGAGAATTTACTGCATTAGCGATTTCTACTACATTTCCTAGTCTTTCTTGGGGAAAAGAAACTCCTCCAACATTTACCCCTCCCACATTACAACAACCAGATTGGTCCGATGTAGAAAATTGGATTACAACTGAAGAAGATTCAGAAATGCTTAATTCAAGAGTAAGTGCAATACAATCTCAAATTGGAGAGTATAGTGCAAAACTTCAAGCTGCTCAAGCTGAGTTTGGTTCTGAATTACAAGATTATCAAGCAAGAATTAGTGAGACAGTTCAATTAAATCAAGGACAAATCTCTGAATGGCAAGCTGAAAATGGTGTTAAATTAAGTCATTATTTACAGCTATCTGCTCAACATTACAATTGGGCAATGTCTGAAATAAAAACTTATATAGAAAATAATACAAGAACCTTAGATAAGGTAGTAGAATTGCAAAGAGGTAAGTAATGGCAAATGAAATTAGTACACAGATTAGTTTAAATATTAAAACTGCTTTAGGGGCAAGGTTAGATAGGTCTGAAGTAAAAAAAATAGACATGACTGGTGAATCTGTATTGCAAACAACTCAATTAGTAGGAACTGGCAACGAATCATTAGATATGGCAAATGCAGAACTTGGGACTCCCGGTTATGTATTTATAAAAAATTTAGATGCAACAAATTTTTGTAGAATTGGATTAACTAGTAGTTATACAATAAAATTAAAAGCTGGTGAATTTTGTTTATTTAGAGCTGCCGCTGATTTATTTGCAGCTTTTGATACTTCATCTGGATACTTAGAAATAATAGTAGTTGAAGACTAATGACAGTCTTAGAAGTAATGGAGCGTCTTAATATCAAAGAGGAAACTCTTGCTATTGCTTGGATAAAAGATGCAATCCATTTAATACAAAGCAATACAAAAGAAAAAGTTGAATCCACTAAAAGAGATTTAATTAAATCTGTAAACAGTACAGATAATGTATATATACTTCCAGCTGATTTAGTTTCTTTAGAAAATATATCAGTTAAAGATACAAGTGATAGTAAATATAAGAAAATTAGAAGATTAACAACTCAACCACATTATTTAGCTGAGGATGCTTCACCATGAGTTCATATGTAGATAAAGAATGGTTTTATTATTTAAGAGGTAGGGAAGTTCTTATATATAAGATACAAGGAGGTTCAAGTACTCAAAGAATCACTCAATCTGGAGTATTTCAATCTTATGATAAAGAATTAATGTACCCAGATGAAGATATTGCTGATGGATTAAGAATAGAATATACAAGGGTAAGTGAACCATTTGTAGCTGAAGCATTAGAAACAACAACTGCATATGCAAGTGGAACTGATATAAGTTTTGCTCTTTCGGGTACAAGAATAACTACAGACAATACTAATAATTTTTGGGATACAACAAGCGGATTTGCAGCAGGTGACAAAATTAGAGTAAGAGGCTCTGCGAACAATGACGCAGATTATACTATTGATAGTTTTAGTGGAAGTGGTAATTCAAATATGATTGTTTCTGGCTCTACATTAACAGATGAAAATACTGGCGAAAGAGTTTCTATTACTCAAATACCAAAAGAAGATTCTTCTCCTTCTGCTACATCTCACATTAACCTTAATAAAATGCTTTGTCTTGCAATTATTGATTATTGTAAAGCAATGTTGGCAGAGAAAAATGGAGAGATAGATAAAAAAGAATATTTTATGAAAGAGTTCTATAGTAAATTAGGCGACAACGAAAGTAACAAGAGGAACATATCGGTTACGTTTCCTACAGGCCCTTTCGCAGTAAAGTAAAAATTAATGCCTTAGTGGCGGTGGTGGTGGATAATATATAGGTACAAGTTATGGCAGATAACTTAAGAAAATACACAACCCAAGAAGTGTTAAATAAAGTGTATGAAGATTCTTCTGGGAATACAATAGGCATAAACGCCGCTACAGCAAAAGAAACATTAAACGCAGCTCTCGATGAAGCTAATAGTAGATTAAATGTATCTCTTGCAGGTGGTACAATATCTGGCGATGTTACCATTACTGGTGATTTAACTGTACAGGGTAGTGATACATATGCATACGATGAAATAATAGAAGGAAATTTACAAGTTGGAAATTCTTCAACTGCAGATTCTAATATTGTCATAGAATCAAGTTCAAGTGGAGACCCAAAACTTCAATTTACAGCAACGGCTAATCGAAGTGCATTAATTGATTTTGTTGAAGGCAGTACATTACAAGGTGCTATTGTTTATAAACATAATGGCGACACTCTTGGATTTTCTACAGGCAGTACAAATAGAACTGAAAGATTTGTTGTTAATGAAACAAGTAGTCATTTTACATCGAATCTGGGAGTAGGCACAGATTCTCCAGACCAAACAATGCACATTCATAAAGCATCTGCTGGTAGCATAGCAAGTGATTCTAATACTGTATTAACTGTTGAAAATAGTAATCATTCATTAATATCAATTTTATCGCCAGAAGCAAAAGATGGGGCTGTTATGTTTGGCAATCCTACTGATGGTGCTTTGGATGGTAGGTTAGTTTATGATAATGCAGATAGAGCATTACAATTCTGGACTGCTGGAACGGAGAGAGTTACTATTAAATCTGATGGTTCAGCTACTTTTGCTGGAGATGTAACTATATCATCATCTACATCTAACAAACCAGAATTAACACTTGAAAATTCTAATAATGATGATAGCCCAGCTTATATAACCTTTAAGAAAAGCAATAGTGGTTCAGCCGCAGATGGAGATGAAGTAGGTCAATTTCAATATAAATCATTTAATGATGCTGGTACTCCAGAATTAACAACTTACGCTGACCAGTATGTATCAACTGAAGATGTAAGTAATGGCTCAGAAGATGGTTCTATGACATTTAGAACTATGAAAGCTGGGACATTGACAAAAACACTTGTCTTGAGGTCAGGCAATTGTGGAATTGGTACGGATGACCCAAGTACAACCCTCCATGTTTATAGTGCCGCAGATTTCAACCCAACGCTAACTATTGAAAATGCTCATGCTGGTAGTAGGTCACCATATTTATCTTTTAAGAAAACA
>VTLG01010700.1_pt1 | contig 14251 bp, 6 predicted proteins | sample 4694571 | NCBI WGS metagenome assembly VTLG01 (sample SAMN12604809, study PRJNA352737) | marine metagenome | biome: ENVO:00000447; feature: ENVO:00000209|ENVO:00000569|ENVO:01000036; material: ENVO:00002151; isolation source: viral sequences binned using virsorter ...
TACTAAAGTTACACCTGAATTTAATTCAGATAGAGTCTTATCTGAAATATCACTAAATTGTTTTAATGTGTCTGCCATGATTTATAAGGTTGTGTATTTAAGAATTGCTGCTATAGAAGTACCTGCTGGAGGTGCTGTCCATTCAGGAGCTGTAGCACCTGAGTTCATAGACAATAATTGACCAGCTGTGCCTTTAGCTAAGCGTTGTTCACCTGAACCGTCTCGGTAAAGTAAATCACCTTGAGTAGTTAAGACTGGAGTATTAGCTGCAGCCCAAGTTAGTTTATCTGTGCCATCCTTATACTGTAAAAAATGACCGTTTGTAGGTGTATTTGAAATATCTAGTTTAGCTTCAACAACAGAATCATCTGCAATCCTAGCCGCTGGTAAAGTACCACTAGCTATATTAGCTGCATTTGTTGTATCTGTAGTAGCAGAAGTTGCAAGACCGCTGATCTTAGATGTAGCTATTGCTGCACTGTTGGATATATCAGCATTAACAATCGTACCATCTTGTATCTTTGCACTAGTAACTGCTTGGTTCTGTATCTTACCTGTAGATACTGTATTATCACTTGGAGTACCAATACTTACACTTGATCCTTGCGTGACGATAAAGTAATCACTACCAGAAGCAGGGGCGGCAGAAAAAATGATATCGTTGCCAGAAATTGCAAATCCCTCAGAGGGTTGTGATGATCCAGCATCAGGTTTTTGAATGACTCCATTTACACTAACTATTAATTGTTGAGCCATAGTTGGTGCATTAGACAGAGTAAATCTGTATGCACTACCATTAAATGTCGCACTACCACCACCAGTATTAGAAGAACTGGAAAGAGTATTAATATAGAAGTTACCAACAGAAGCTACATCATCCCATGCGGATGTTGTACCGTTATACACCTTCATCTTGTTAGCTGAAGTGTCAAAGTACATGTCACCAGCATCATTGTTAGATCCCGGTGCTGAACCAGCTACACGATATCTAGCGTTGAAGTCGTTGATGTCATCACTTAACTGTTTAACATCCGATTCAGCAGCTAATAGCTTATGATAAGTATATGTATTACCTGAACCTGTTGATGTAACTAATAAACCAACTCCACTAGCTAAAGTTTCTCCATTAAGAGAACTAGGGAAGCTATTAATTGTTACAGTAGCAGGTGTACCATCTGTTGTACGTCCAGTAGTTGATACTCCAGAACCGTTAACTACGACTCCAGCTGCATCAGAGATACTGATAATAACTCCAGTTGCAGGTTGACTAGCAGTAGCAGGGAATGCTACTTCTGTTGCAATAGTAGTGAATCCACCAACTGTACCTATCTGAGCAGCTACGTGATTAGCAATTACTTTAGATGAAGGTATTTCTGTATCACTTGTTGTACTTAATGCACCGTCTGAAGACGCTCTGAATGATTTATTATCAAGTATATTCAGCTCAGTTGTAGTCGCTGTAAGAGCTGTAGAATCTGCTAATCTTGAAGCAGTACCTGATTGCATAGCAGCAAGCGTGGTAAGTTCAGCATCTTGTATATGATCTGTTGTAACAGCATTATCTGCTATCTTTGTAGCATCAATAATATCTGCTTCTAAATGAATTCTATCTATACTACCATCTACATACTGGTCACTATCTACTGAGTTAGCTGACATGTGTTCTAAGTCAACTGCACCTGCGGCTATATGCTCAGAATTAACTACATCGTCTTGTATGTTATCTCCATCTATAATATCATTAGCTAGATGCTCATGATCTATAGAACCAGCTGCATAATGTTCTGAATTCAGACTATCATCAGCTATCTTACTACCGTCTACGATATCAGCAGCTAAATGCTCTCTATCTATAGATTCGTCAGTATAGTGTTCTGAATTTATAGCATTATCTGCTATCTTAGTTCCGTCTATTGCATCTGCAGCAATTTCAGATCCAGCTATAGTACCACTTGCTGCAGCTGTAAGTCTACCTTGATCATCTACGGTAATATCTGCGGCAGTATATGTACCAGCAGTAACTGAAGTATGTGCTAAAGCAGCTGCGTCTACAGAATTAGCCGCATAATGTTCAGTATCGAGAGCACCAGCTGCTATATGTTCTGAATTAACTACATCATCTTGGATGTTATCTCCATCAATAATGTCATTAGCTAAGTGTTCATGATCTATACTACCATCAGTATAATGCTCAGAATTTATAGCATTATCAGCTATTTTATCTCCGTTAACTGCATCACCTGCAATCATCGTTGTAGCAACTGTTCCTGTACCTCCTGTAGTTAATACTGTACCTGTTTCATTAGGTAAGGTAATAGTTCTATCAGCAGTAGGATCAGTTACTGTTAGTGTTGTCTCATGTGCATTATCTGATGCACCTTCAAATTTAATTACAACATCTTCTCCTAATTGGAGATCTCCTACCATAATACCGCCAAGATTACTTAAGTATCTGGCAGTAACTTCTTGGGTAGCGTATAAGTTCTGGGTGAAGTTATCGTTCAAATCCTCAGACTTAATAGCTGACCCTGCATAGAAGGTAGCTGTTAGGCTGTCTGAATCTGTCTCTCTAAATATTTTGATTTTGACTCCATCAGCAGGAGCAGTATTAAATTGTACCGTTGTAGCAGTTGGGGTGGTGAAAGCTGTTGTATCGGTTGCGTCAAGAGATGCTTTGATCTCTGACTTCTTAAGATATGGAAATGTAAATGAGTAAGTGGTGGTGGAACCATTACCCACATAAGAGTTTTGTGTAACAGCCATAGTTATTGTTATTTAGCCATTTGTAATAAGTTTCTTGTTTTTTGTAGATCAGATGCTTTTTGAACATCACCCTGTTCTAATGCTTTATCTACTTTCTGTTGAGTTGTAATAGTATTTTGGATATCTTCTCTGCTTTCAAGTAATTTACGTTCAGCTATAAGTTGAGCTTCTTTGATTATATTATCTATCTTTTTAAATAATGGTAGTTTTTGAGTTTTAAGTCTAACTAAACCATCACCTATTAAATCACCACCTTGTACTCTATGAGCACGAAGTAATCCTATCTGTTTCTTGTATTCAGGATTATTCATTAAAGGTATCAACTTCTTATATAGCTGCATCTTACCTATTTCTTTATAGATAAATTCCCTTTCAGTTTCAGTATACTCATAAGACCCAGATGAATCTTTCTTTAATCTACTTAAACCATCCCAACCAGTAGTAAGTAACCACTTTCTCCATGGTTCTTCTGTACCACTAATCTTGATAGGACTTAATGAGTTAAGTATTCTAAGGAATGGATTCTGTATATCATTAAGAGGTGTACCAGTCCATATATCTATTTGCTCTGGTAAGAAACTGGAAGCTATAGGTAGTTTATTAGCTACATATTTAGGTATACTAGCTTCGATATCTTTCTGTGTAGATGTAATAGCATTACTTACAACACCTAAAGCACCTGATTGAGGTATCATAGCTCTAGCTGCGTTAGCAGTTAATCTAGTCCATCCAGTCATATCACCATTAGAGGCAGCTACAAGCGGCTCTATGCTGTGTAAAGGAGTCTCACTAAGGAATGTAGCAGCAATGCTCCACATGACCTTTGCGTGGATATCCTCCATGAATGGTTGATCTAGATCTCTAGCATAATATGCCATATCTCCTAATATACTTAATATAGGATCTACTCCGGGGATACCTTTATACGATACCCACTTACCACCAATATTGATAGTCTTTTCTTTAAAACCTAAGTCATCTCTTTCTTTTTGTCTACGAGATTTGTTGTAGTGACCATTACCTCGGATGTTACCAGCCATAGCATAGTCCCACATAGTCTTAGTTAATAGACCACTGAATGCTAATCTACCAGTATACTCAGCTCTGAGATTTCTAAATAACTGTTTTGCGTTAGGAGTAGTAGCCATGTCTATACCATGCTCTGCTAACGCTCTAGCTATATCATCATCAGTTCTAGCCCATATAGTCTTGCTATACTTATTCATGCCGGGTATAGCAGCAAGAGGAGTCCAAGATATAGCATTCCTTACATAGTTACTACCAGTTCTAGGGAACATAAGCATGAACTTACTGATAGGATATGCAGTTGTAGCTTGGTTAATCCAATTAGATACACCATCATCTAAGTTTAGTGCTACCTCACCTTGTATGGCTTTCAATGCTTTATCGGTAATTATACCGTCTTTATCAAACATTGAATCATAGTGAATCTTCTCAGCTTTTGCTATCTTCTTCCAGTCTGCAAAACCAAATTCAGTAAAGACATCATCATAGGCTCTCATCCTAGATAGATAATGAGCTAAGTGAACTTGACTAAATACATCAGTAAAGACCATACCTGTCATACCATATCGTAATGCTGACATCTTAGACATGTCTCTTAAAGTTTTAGCCATATCATACTGCATTACTCTACCAGTATTACCTTCAGATTCCCATACTGGTCTCATGTCTTCCATGATATCCCAAGCTGCATCGTCTTTGAATACAAAGTCTTTACGATATGCTTTAGTCATGAATTCAGGATCAGCATTTGCCTTCTTCATCATTTTATATGCATCAGACAATGCTCTTCTGTTTGTTTCAAAGACAGCACCATTGTAGTAAAAGGTTCTTCTAAGACCATCGAAATCATCAGCAACACCCCATATACCATGACCTAATATACCCGTAATAGGTTTTAAGATAAGTTGTGAAGTATTACCTAGTCCAGCTCTGAATGCAGAAATACCAGATAATATATTATTATAGATCACACCCCAAGCAGATCTAGTAAATAGATTCAAGTTCTTAGGATCTGGACTTTTAAGCATACCAGTAGGTGTTACTTGTTCAGCAGACCACTTATATAACTTAGCTAGACTGTCTACATCTCCATCAGTATGAGCAAAAGCATCAACTAAAGGACGCATAGCTAAAGGATTCTCATCAGCTAATCTCTTTAATTCTTTAGTAAACTTAAGATTCTTAGCATGTATAGCATTCTCAGCTTGTTTAAATTCACCAGATAAAGTTTCTATAACTTCTTGTATAGGTTTGTCATCAGGTACAGCATCAAACCAGTTCTTGTTTCTCAAACTCCAACCAGATATATACTTATTCAAAGCGTATTCATCCATCAAGAATAGCATCTTATCAATAATAAGATCCATAGCTCTAGGATCATCTACAAAAGGTTGTAGTTGTTGTATAGTTTCAGCAATAGTAGATGCTTCTCTTCCTAAAGTATCCATAACTCTAGCAGAAGACTCAGCTATCTTTCTACCTAAGAATCTATCAGATAGATCTCTCATAGCAAAAGCTGCTGCTCTAGCCTGTTCTTCGTTGATATACTCAACTTTGAATCTACCTAGAAGTAAGTTCTTAACATCTTTATTCTCTGCAAATAGTTTTTTCATATCATTCAGAGACATCTCAGGGTTTACAATATCTTTGTAAATAGCCCATGCAGTCTCATTCATCTGTTCAGATGAGAATCTAAATCCATCTATTAATGCATTGAATCTACCTGTATCTCTAGCCTGTTCAGCTACACCCATGATAGCATCTCTAGAAGTACTACCAACCATTAAACCTTTAGCTCTCATAGCTTCAGTTAGAACTGGGGCAGGGTCTCCTTTTGATATACCAGATTTAATTGCAGCTGTATCAGCTATATTACGGGCCACATTACCCGGAGGTACTGATTGCCTAGCATTACCTGCTTCGTTTAATATAGGAGTTACATCAGGGTCAAATTCATTTAGATTAGGAGAGTCGTTTATCTTATTTATAGCAGCTATATTAGTTTCATTAGTAGCACTATTATCTAATGCATCTAATGCTGCATCAAGATCATCTATTTTATCCAATTCTGACATCAATCGCATTCTTTCGTCGATCAGTCTAGCTTGAACTTTACTAGATATATTATCACTACCTAAAGCTAGTTGAGTATCAATATCTTGAATCTTTAGAAGTTTGTCAATATCAGCTTCCTTAACAACAGAGGCTGTTTTGTATTGGAAAGCAGCTTCATCAAGAGGCTCCATCCAGTCCATTGTACCCTTACCACCTTTGATCTTTATATAAGCTCCTAAGACAGTTCCCACAATACTGAGTCCGGCAGTATCAAACATATTCTTATATTTCCGAACTCTAGGACTATCACTATCTAAAGTCTTAGCCCAGTTAGGAATAGGTATTGCACCCTTCTCTCCAAATACACCGGGGAAGAAATCAGCTAATGCTCTTAATGAGTTATTTTCTTCACCCATATCATTCAGACCAATGACTGCAGCTTCTTGAACACTAAATGCACCCATACCTATCAGCCTTTTTTGCCATTTAGCCATATCTGCAGGTAGCTTTGCTTTAAGTTTACCTGCTACAAAGCCGCCACTAAGGATAGAAGGTACTACGATAGACAACATGCTTCGCATATTATTTATCCCTTCATACTTAGATTTAGTTACTTTATCGTAGTAGTTATCTACAACACCTAATCCGGGGAATGTGCCTACAGCATCCATTACCCAGTCAGAGGTAGCTCCAGCACTTAAATCAAACATATTCCGTACAGTATTTTGGAAACCATACGGACCGATTAGATGTGTATTCTGTTCTGCTTGACCTGATTTTAATTCCTGATAATCTTCAGGTGACATACCATAGTATTTCAGATACCATTCATATTTAGCCTTTTCTCTTTGGTCAGTTGTTTGCCAATCTTTAGACCAAATTGAACCTGTTGTTAGTAGAGACAGTCGAGGGTTCTCAGCTCTACCAATGCTCTTCCAGTTTTCATATTCAGCCCACATTTGATCACTGTTCTCTTTAACAGAAAGATCAACTTCACTAGTTGTACCTTTACCTCCTTGACCCTCGAATTTACCCTGTGGTATTTCAGGAGGTGTTTCTTTTTGTACACTAGTATCACCACTGAATGTAGTATCAGCTTGATCTGTAGCACTAAGTTCTTTTAGTTGAGCTACCTGATCACTAATATCTTCCTTTTCAGTGGTATAATCATTATTTATCGTTGCCATATGTTAAAGCCTATTTAATCTTAATGCACTTGTATTCTTCGGTGATTTTTCTGTCCAAGGTCTGAGATACCAAGGTGCTCGACCTTTACCTATTGTAACATTATGGGTATATTCTTGACTCATGATTTTCTCAATCCTAGATGGATCTACTTTTATTCCATTAATTGTTCCATTTGCATTATACTCTTCTAACCACTCTGCTTTTCTGTCTATATAGTTATAGTTTTCAGTTTTCTCTTTCTGTACTGTTTCTTTACCAATCCTTTCTATACACATTTGAGTGTCTCCAAGATCTGTAAGTTCAGAACATGCAGCTAATGCTTGTCTATTCTCAAGACTGAGTTTGAAGTAATCATGTATATTAGCCTGTATCTGTGTGGCTACCCATTGGTCTTTATCTTCTCCATTGGGAGGTAGTTGAAAAGTTGCACCTGAAGCTTTCAGTAATCTATTGAAAATCTGAGTTCTTGTTTGAAAGTCTTTCCCTAGTTTTGGTTGTCTAAACCATAGTTCATTTACTAGACTAGGAGTAATAAAAGTCTCACCTTTAAGAGTTGATTTCTCCCATGAGTCTATATCATCCTGTTTAAAAACAGTCCCTACTGTACCATTCTCAACTTCTTTTAGAAAAGATTCAGTAGTTATTCTAGAATCATTAAGCTTTTCATCAATCTTCTGTTGTGATACTATATTTTTCTCACCTTTCCAAGTGTTGTAAGCTGTCCATACAGTAGAAACACCACCATTATCAGAATCTCTACTGTAGATACCTACTCCATCTTTTATTCTTTTTGATACTGTATTTAAAATCCATTCTTTTTTCTTAGTATCATTTTCAAATGTTTTATCACCATCAACAATATTTATATGGTAGTATACGTCTTGTATGGTGTCATCCAGTAACCGTATAAAATCTCCATCTTTAATATTTTGAAGATCGTTTAACTTTTGATAGGTGTTTAATTCACCTAATGCCCAGCTTTTGATTTTAGAATATGTAAGACCATTGTTATCAGCAAACTCTAAACCATTTAGCATTTCCTGATATATAGCTTTTGTTTTAGGAGGGAAATAGTTTATAAGTTCTCTAAATTCTGCAGTCTTACCATCTTTAGCTAGATCTTCTACAGCGTTAGCATTAAGTAAAGCACCATCTTTATTAACACCTATAGTGCTAAATACTGATAATTTATTTAGTTTCTCTAGTGTTTTCCCAGTCCCATACTTATCACCAGAACTATATTCATTTTTCAGTTCTTCAATCTGGTCTTTGTTACTTGGATCAATAGACCCATCTGCAAGACCATTCTCAATGAATTTTATACCGCTTGTATCAGCACCAGCTTTAAGTATGTTACCTTTTGACTTCTTATCTTGGTGTTTTGCTTCCAGTATTAATAGGACATCTGATTCTAAATCACCCTTTTCATGTCTAGTCCACCAAGTTTCTCTAGTATCTTTTAATGTACCACTTTTATATCCTTCTGGATTGTTGACAATTAAATCACCTATAGTCTTTTGGTCAGTATGAGCTATGTTTAAAAACTTTTCTGCTTCATAACCGTTTGTTATAATACCACGATCTGCGAGTAGTTCAATAGCAGCTAGATACCTTTGTTTAGGATTCAACTCAACAATACCAAACGTACCACTTTTCTTATCATAAACTTTCCTAGTACCTACTTGCTGCATTAAATGATTGAAGCTGATTTCCCATCTTCCGTAGTTTTTACGACTTTTCAGAGCTTTCATTTCTGAAAGTGTTGCATTGATATTCTCTGTATCTTCTTGTACATCATGTCTATTAGTGTAAAGAATTTGGTTATCAATAGCTTTACCACGTATGAACTTCATGAAGTCACGACCTGCTCTAGAATCCCAAGGTATATTCTCAGCTTGAAGAACTTCAAGACCTCTTATTTCTATGATCTCTTTTACGTTATCTTTAGTAATCTCTATATTTCTTTCTTTAATACTTTGGAATGCTGATTCTTTAATAAGTTCATACTTTTCTTTCAGATCCTCAATTTGGATCATCTGTTCTGTATGACCTTTCCTTCTTTGAATATCAGATTTCTGAGCTATTTTTGCTCTCTTCTCTTCTATAAATGCCTTCTTTTCTTTTAAAGTTAATTCACCCCATTTATTGAAATCATCATCATGGAGAAGTTCAAAAATCTCTGTATTCTTTAAGTTTTCTAGATAATTAGGATCATCTAATGTTTTATCAAAAGCATCCTGTGCAAGCTTAAGGTCTACTGCACCATAGATAGTTCCAGCAGCTTCAGCATACTGTTTAGAGTAGGTGGTGGAGAAGTCTAACCAGAATTTAGACTTCTTATCCAAATCATCAGCTTCATGTTCTAAAGCATCTATCTCTCTTTCAGCTCTGATCTTTGTATTCTCGAATTTAACATCATAGACATCATCTTCAAGCTTCTTAAGTTCTCTTCTGTTCTCTGCTTCTTTAGCACTCTTGAGTATATCACTATCGATAAACTCTTTACGAGTCTTTTCAAATTGTTTGTTTTGCAGTTTTAGAGAATTGATGATAGTATCTTGTTGCTCTTTGTAGGCTCGTAAGCCCATATCACCAATATCTGCTCTGCGGAAACCTTTCCCTTGGGAATGTCTCTTATAGTTTTTTGCCATTGTTAGTTATAATTCATAAAGAGCTTTAACTCCAGCTGCTACAGAACTAGCAATACCCGGTATCGCTGCTCCCCATGCTGCAGCTGCTGCTGTACTTGGAGATGTATACCCACCTAATACTGGTTCTGGTCCGATATCATATGCTTTATCTAATGGTCTAGGATCTTGGAACTCAGCCATAGGTGTCTTAAACGGAACTATAGGCATAGGAAGTTCGCCGGGAGGTAGCATCCTTTGTGCATATGCTGCTAAGTTAGCAGAGTATTGATCATTTTTTATCTCTTTTATCATTGCTCTGGTGTTACGACCAGCACTTGCTAGTCCCTCATTCAGAGCTGCAACTTGTTGACCAAATTGAGAAAGAGCAGCTTGACCAGCTTTACCTGCTGATCTACCACTTGCACCAGCAGCTCTAGCTTTACCTTCAGCTTGAAGATATTGTAAACGCTGCTCTTGTGCATCAAAAGCTGCTTCTGAATTTATCTCATCTAACTGTCTCCATTCACCCTCTATTGCAGTTTGAGCAGCTATTGCGTTAAAGTCTGTCTGATCCTGATAAAGCATCTCTGACTTAGCATACTGCATATTTAAAGAGTTCTGTTCTCTATTTCTTATTTGCAGTTGTTGTACATAAGATGCAGCATTAGTTGCATCCTTATACATAGCTATTCTTTTTTCATTCCTAGCTTTTATTCTATTACCTTCTATTGCCCATTGTCGGTCAGCATTTAGCTGTGCCCACTTCATACCACGGGCTTCTTGGTCATACTTTAGCTGTCTTTCTGCTGCTTCTTTTCTTTCTTTAGCTGCTTGTTCTGCAGCATTAGCTGATTTCTTCCCACCTAGCCAACCTGTTAATATCTGACCAAATGTTAGTGCTACTTGTACTTCTGGCGGTAGTCCTGACATATCTTAAGTCCTCCTATAGAATTTCGGTGAATAATTACCTTCCCACATCATTGAATTTAAAGACACAGGGAATGGTGAATCATTAAATATTCTCAACTGGAAGTTATCTGTTTTCTGGTGTATTGGTATTGAGAATACCGATTGATCTTTTAATCCTATATCATTAGCTAGATAGGTATCAGCTATTATAGTAGGACTTAAGTTATACCATTCATCTAAATAGATGGTGATATCATCTGCACTATAGATTCTAACTTTAACATTCTGAGGTACAGCTGTAGGAGTACCACTAGTATTAATAAATGTAATAGTTCTGTCTTTAGCTTTACCTGATATCTTATAATCAGTATTTAATGTTTGTGTTGTGTAGACACCACTACCTGAACTTGTTTCTTTTTGAACAACTATCTTACTCATATCTGTCCTATCGAAAGTCCAAGTAAAACTATGTGCTCCACCAGATCCAGTATTATTGAATACTTGTTGAGGTACGGATGTTATATTTATAGTTGTATCATTTTGAAAAGTAAACCCTGTAATCTCATTGTTGTTAACTCTGACTTTAATCTGGTCTCTATCTACATAGGAGATCTCCTCCTCAACCCAGTTAAAATCGCCTACAACAGCTGGAGATAGAGGATCTAGGTCATAGCCTACATATTTCTTTTCACCCTGTCTAGTGCCTGTAGACTTAAGTTTAAAACCCATTACTCCCGATAGACCTACAGCAAATTTCATTCTAGCTACAGTTAATGCAGCAGTATAGTCTGTAAGTTTCATTTCTTCATCTTGTCTATAATATGTCTTAGGTAATATAATATCTAAATCATATTTCCATCCAACTATTACGTCATCTTCTACAGTTGTTAAATCCTTACCTTGTACTTTAAAGTATGGATCTGTTAATGGATTTCCTGAACCATCAAGTGTAACTACAGTAGGTGTAGTAGTAAATCCAGACTCAGTAAACTGACCAGTAGCTGTAGTACCTTTAATAACTATAACAGGAGTTAATCCTGTAACATTCTTCCAAGGTATATAACACTTAGAGAATCTATTAGTTTCATCATAGTCTACTTTATTATTGTTAGCTGCATTTCTAGCTGCAGTATATAAATCCATACAAGGATTAATTCTACTACCATCATTATTGACTATGATAGCGTCAGAAGGACTTTGACTTAAACTTGCTACGCTTAATGTAAACTGACCACCTTGTTTAGTGACAGCAAACATATCATCTTGGTCAACAGCTACAGTCTGTACTGTACCCGTCAACTCCCAATTAAACCATGCTTCTACTAAGTTCTTTTCACCATCATTATATACACGGTAAAAATAAACCTTTCTATCTGATTGACTAGACAATACCAAGAATTGATTCTGTGGGCTGGCAATAAACGTATCTATTGTAGCTGGTATCCACTCATTCACAACTCTTCCGATATCTAATACTTGTGGGTTCTCGTCTTGACCACGTGTGACCATTCCGAATATCCTAGTATAAGCTGGAGTCTTACTTATGAAATTAATATTAGTTCCCATATCAACTGGATCTACATCTGTATCCATCTCATAGTTAGAAATAGTTCTGATAGTAGTAGTTGTTGGTGTTAGAATTCCATCAGCAGCACTCATGAGAAATTGTTGATTCTTACTAAATAGGACTAAACCTTGTGTAGTAGGAATTACGCCATGTAGTGAAGCAGGTCGAATTGCTGAACAGCTTAAATCTACTGGATCAGCATCTGTAACTGTTTGTGCAGATGTATGATAGAAATTGTAGAAATCCTGTGATTGACTCATAGATACATTATCTCTCGATAAGAATCCAAGTCTGTTGTTATGGAAAAATGATTGTTGTATTTTCTGCCCAACAAAGCTAGGGTGTGAGTTAGTTAAATCATCTCCTACTGTTCTAGCAGTCCACGCTATCTTTTGAAATGTGAAAGTATTAGTAGAATTATTTACCAACTCATGTGGCATAGTTGTATCAGTTAAACCTGTAGATTTTGTAGGGTCTATTGTTTCTTCCCAATAACCTCTACCAGAAGTACCATCTTCTGCTACAAATTTAGCCCAGTATGTATCAGCAGCTGTAGCTGTGTTAATTATTTTAACTACTCTACCATTCTTAGATTGGAAAGGCAGTTGAGATACATTATCGACTTGATCTTGAAGTACATTTAATTTATTATTTGCTGAACCTCCAGAACAAGTTATTGTAAAAGCAGAGGCTCTCTCTATTTCTAGAGATGTTCCAAATTTAGTTACTGTTAAACCTAAAGAGTGTGTAGTACTTAATGATTCTATTGACGTCTTTAATGTACCTAATAGACCATCATAAGTTTCTGAAGTTCCAGCAGTTATAGTAGATATAGCATTACCATTAATACTTACATTGAAATCTCCTACTGGTATATCACTTAATAATAAAGTAGCTTTAGACTTAGCAGTGAAACTAGGAAGACCTAGAGTTCCAACTGTATGTAAATTATTACATATAATAGATGTATCTTGTACTGTCAATACATCATAGTTTGTACGTGCTCCTGTAAGGTACGCCTGTGCTCCTGTACCGTAGTTAACAGTACACGCTACCCCAGTAGTAGCATTCCAGATATCTATGTCTCCTGTGCTTCCTCCTAAAGCAGGTTTAATACAACCTACATATTTTTCATCATTGTCTCTGTGTATATAGAACCACTTACAGTTATCATACGTAGTTCCTGTACCTAAATTAGCTATCCATTTGAATCCCGGTCTCTTAGTGAGACCAAAGGTAGGATCAGGGTAGCCGTTTAGACATTCTCTTACTTGATTCGGTAACTTCTTATCATCGGATTGTCTAGAGACTCCCCCTAAATAGTTACTCACTCGTTGAGTTACTGCTGCCATTATCTTTTCAGTGCTTGGAATGGTTGGTAGCTTTGATAGTAATTCGTTTGACCTTGGGGATGACCAAAGAATGTAAACTGACCTTGTTGTGTTTCATACTCTAGAGCTAGTGCTCTTAGGTATGCTTCTTGTTGTTGGAGCATTTGGTATTGACCTGTATCTCCTACTATTCTTTGTGATACTAAAGCTGCAGCTCTAGCTGTTATGAAGTCTTGTATCGGTTGAGGTAAATCTACCCAATCAAATTCATATACAACATCACACTCTATAGTTTCGTCCCATTCATTAGTATGATGTGCTCTATCATATAGCTTGCCATTTCTACGAACAGCATCATACTCCATATTGTTTGCATTCTCTGTCAACTTAAGTTGAATTATATCGTTTGTTATATTTATATGCTTACTGTCATCAGGAGTGAAATCAACATGATACTCCTTATTAAAAGTCCAGCCTTCAGCTTGGACTTCTCTTGATACCTGTAGCAACGTATCGTATGCTATCGCAACGTCTGGGTTGGTAGTGTCCAACGTGGTTACAGGAGCCTGACCACATGACGACAGGATTTGATTTATGGCAGGTAATTCTTTTGTAGCGTTAGTGGTAGGAAAAGGCATGATTATAATTTGTAATAAAAAAAGGGAGCCGAAGCCCCCTTATATGTGCATAGATAATATATGTAAATATTAACCGTTTGCTGGATATGTTGTACCGAATGCAGCGTTGTTCGTTGAACCTGCGTCTGCACCTGCTAGTAATTC
>VTLG01001300.1_pt1 | contig 14246 bp, 9 predicted proteins | sample 4694571 | NCBI WGS metagenome assembly VTLG01 (sample SAMN12604809, study PRJNA352737) | marine metagenome | biome: ENVO:00000447; feature: ENVO:00000209|ENVO:00000569|ENVO:01000036; material: ENVO:00002151; isolation source: viral sequences binned using virsorter ...
ATCATTGGGCATCAAGCAGGTACAGATATGTCAGGTTCTGCTGGTACACAAGCAGTAGCTAATACTATAGTGGGTTATAGAGCTGGATATGATCAGACTACAGCAAGATTTAATACTTATATGGGTAAAGAAGCTGGTTATACAAATACTACAGGAGAATCTCAAACTTATCTGGGTGCATTTGCTGGTTATGCTACTACTGGTAGTAGTTATAATACCGCTGTTGGTTCTTATGCTTTATATAGTGGTGGTGGAAAAACTAGTGGGATTACTGCTATTGGATTTCAATCTTTATTCAGTTATAAAACAATTGGAACTGGTTGGGGTTTAGATGGTGGTGTAATGTCTGCAATGACTTCTGTAGGATTTGAATCTGCTCTTTACGCAGGAGTAGGTAATAATAATACAAAAGGTTGTACTTATTTAGGATTTCGTGCTGGTAAACACACTACTGGTAGTTACAACACATTTATAGGTGCTAATACAGGATTAGGTGGAACAACATCTGCTCCATATAGTTCAGGTGAAAAGAATGTTGCCATTGGTCTTAGTGCTCTTAAATCTTTCACGACTTCATATGAAAACGTTGCAATAGGTACAGAAACATTAATGGATCGTACTAGTGGATACGGAGCTACGGCAATTGGATATCGAGCTGGCTACAATTTAACTTCAGGTGATAGAAACACCCTTCTGGGTAGAAGGGCTGGCTATACGATGACAACTCAACACGAACATACATTAATAGGTGACTCGGCAGGTTATAATATAAATAGTGCAGGTGCACAAGGAACAACCGCTGTTGGACTTCTTTCATTATATAACCTTACTGATGGAGCGGGAAACGTTGCTGTAGGTTATGAAACCCTTCTAACAGAAGATACAGGAGAATTTAATACTGCTATTGGATATCAAGCATTAAGAACACAAAACAGAGATGGAACTGTAGGAAATACTGCTTTGGGATATAAAGCTGGTTATGCAGTCACAGATGGATGGCAAAATACATATTTAGGATATAACGCAGGTATTGCTGCTACTACAGGATTTGAGCAAACTATAATTGGTGCAAATGCAGGAGCTAGTCTTACAACTGGTGATTATAATACTGCTGTTGGAGCAAATGCTTTACAGAACGAAGATATTGGTAGAGGTACAGTTGCTATAGGATATAATGCTTTAAATGCTCAAGATTCTGATTCAGGTGATGAGGAAACTGGAAATGTAGGTGTAGGTAAGTCTGCTGGAGCAGCTAATACTACTGGAACAAAGAATACAATCATGGGAGCTGAAGCTTTTAAAAATCAATCTTCTGGCTCTGAAAATGTTGCTATAGGTTATCAGGCTTTGCATGGAACAGCAAATTATGCTATGAGTAATATTACTGCAGTAGGTGCATATGCTGGATATAGTTTACTGAGTAGTGCTGGAAGTATTGGTGGTGCTAATTGTACATTTTTTGGACATAAGGCTGGATATTTTCATGATAAAGGTGAAAGTTCAACTTATATAGGTCAAAACTCTGGATATTATCGTTCAGGTTCTTTTGGTGGTAATGTAGTAATTGGATCTTATGCATTCTATGGATCAACTACTTTTCACGCAGGTTCGAATAATGTTGCTCTTGGAAACTGGTCATTAGCATACGGATCAGGTTCTAAAAATGTTGCTATTGGTCCATCTGCAATGCGAGGTGCATCATCAACTACAGGTAATAGTAATGATGGTAATGTTGCTATAGGATACACTGCACTATACAATATCACAGGAAGTAGTCTTGAATCGACTACTGCTTTCGGAAAGACTGTTTCTGTAGGATATGAAGCAAACTATTATACGACTGGAAGGGGAAATACCTCTTTGGGTTTTAGAGCTGGAAAGGGAATTTCGACCGGAACAGATAATATTGCCATTGGACAGAGAACAATGGCCACGAACACTATACGGAAGACAGGTGATGCTAATATAGCTATTGGTTATAATGTTCTGGTTAGTGCGACAACTGCTGCTTATAATACAATAATAGGACATTCTAACGGAGAATCATTAACAACCGGCAATCAAAATGTGATTATCGGTGGTGCCTTGGGCGGTGTCAGAACTGGTGATAGAAATACAGGAATAGGATATCAATGTTTAAGTAATATTACAGGCAGTATGGATGATGCAGTTGGATATGGACCATATGCTGGACAATATTATAGTTATGGTGTATCAAGCGGTACTATTCAGGGTTCTACTTTTGTAGGACATAAAGCTGGAAGATACGCAACAGGAAGTTATAATACTTTTTATGGAGATCAGGCAGGTGAAGGAAATAGTTCTGTTCCGTATAGTTCAGGTCAGTATAATACTGCACTTGGATACCAAGCTCTTGAAGATTTCACAACTGGAAATCATAATCTTGCTGTAGGTTATCGTGCTGCTATGAATGTGACTACGGGTGTTAATAATGTTTGTATTGGAAATTCCGCAGGCACAAACATCACAACAAAATCATATAATATTTGTATTGGAAGTTCCGCAGGTGGATCTCTTTCTGGAGGAGATGGTTTTAATGTTATAATAGGTGATGGTGCTGCATATTATCAAACTAATGCTTCCTCAAACGTAATTGTTGGTAACCAGGCTATGTATGGTTCATCTGCTACTAATAACGCATATAAAAATACAGCTATAGGTAATCATGCATTACAAAGTAATAATACAGGTGATGATAATGTTGCAGTTGGATGGAAAGCTGGTGAGAATATAAATGGCGGTAATCATAATGTTTATCTTGGATTTATGGCAACTGGTTCAGATGCTAGTGTGAGTAACGAAATATTAATTGGTGCTGGTGCTGGGTATGGTGTTGGATATTTTGTAGGTGCTGGTACTGAAACAGTTAGAATCGGTAGACAATCAGATTACATTACTTGTGATTTTGGTGAAAACGCTACATGGGCACATTCATCTGATAGAAGAATTAAGAAAGATATTGAAACCAGTGATTTAGGTCTTGATTTTATAAATGATTTAAGACCAGTAACATTTAAGAAAAAAGCACCAAGTGAATATCCACCTGAATTTTCTTCATATAGTGCAACTCAAACAGAACGTAAGAATCCTGATAAGAAACGATATGGTTTTATTGCTCAAGAAGTTAAGGAAGCGATGGATAATGCAGGTCATCCAGATTTTACTGTTTGGAGTGAAGATAAAAGCGGTCAGCAAGAATTAGGTGAAATAGAATTTATAAATCCGCTGGTAAAAGCAGTGCAAGAACTATCAGAAAAGGTAGAATCTCAACAAAAAGAGATAGAAGAATTAAAAAATCGATAAAAAAATCGTATTTCGTATAATTATATGATATATATTACTATTAATAAACAAAACTAAGGAGTTATTAAAATGGCTGATGAAATTAAATTTAGTGATGAAGAGTTAAAGTCTCTTCAGGATTTAAGTCAAAGTTATCAAAACATTCAAAACTCTTTTGGACAAATTAGAGTTCAAAAGATTCTTGCTGAACAACAAGCAGATGCATTAGAAGAAGCTGAAGTAAAAATGGAAGCTGATTACAAAGAAATGCAAGATACTGAACGTGAGTTAGTTCAACAATTGAATGAAAAGTACGGACCAGGTCAATTAGACCCACAAACAGGTGTATTTACACCAGTTCCTCAAGAGGAAGCCGCAGCTGAAGAAGAATCTTCTGCAGAAGCGTAAATAAATCCTTAATTGGTTGTATTTTGAAAATTTTCGTTATATTTATATATAATGAATTTTCATATTAAATTTTTAAACCTTTAAAGGAGAAAACGCATGGCAGAGAGAATAGTCAGTCCAGGTGTATTTACTCGTGAGAAAGATTTATCTTTTTTACCTCAAGGAATTGCTGAAATAGGCGCAGCCATTGTAGGACCAACTAGAAAGGGTCCTTCTTTTGTACCTACTGTAATCAGAAATTTTGAAGAGTTTGAAAGAACATTTGGATCTTATGATAATAGTTACTATACACCTTATGCTGTAAAAGAGTATTTACGTTCCGCTGGAACTGTAACAATAGTAAAAGTTGGTTATCTTGGCGGATATAAAGTAGCTGGCTTTAATATTTTAGTAAGTGGTTCGTCAACACACTGGGGAGCAGGCGGTAGACGTGTTGTTGCAACAATTATGCCTGGAGTTGAGAATAACGAAGGTGGTACTGGTGTAAGTGGTTCACTTAACGCATTACCTTCAGCGTCTAATTTTGATTTAAGTATAGTTGGAGATACAACAAATACAGTAACAGGTATAACTTTAGTTGAAAAAGGTAGTTCGGCTGGTAATTTAGATTCTGCTGATGCTTCATTTATAACTAAAGCTTTACCATCAGATGCTTCTGCAAGACTGATTGGTTCAACAGCGGCCGCTGGATATATTTATAAACATTTTAGAACTAATATTAGTGCTTCTTTGGCTAGTGGAATATTAACAACTGATAGTCCAGTATCTATAGAAGTAGTATCACAATCTTTTAGTGAAGGTGCAGAAACAGTAGATACTTCAGACGGAAATTACATCGTATCTAATACAGGTAATAAAGACGCCGCTGCTGCTAGAACACCTTTTATACAATCACAAACTCCTGTAACAAATCTATTTAGAATTTATACAAGAGCTGATGGTAATGATACAAATAATCATTATGTTGTAATAAGAGATGTTAAGAGACCACAAAACTCTAATTCAAGTCCTGATTACGCTCAGTTTAGTTTATTTTTATATGAAGTTGGAAATCCAAGTTCTATAGAAGGTTATCAGGGTTTAAATATGGATCCAGATTCATCTAATTATATAGTTAAAGTTATTGGAGACCAATTCTCAACTGTAAATAATGATGGTGAGATTACTACTTATGGTGATTATCCTAATTTATCACCTCGTATTCGTGTCGGTGATTATAAAGAAGATGTGTTTAGAAGTAATAAATCTATGCAACCTATGGGATATGCTGCTGTGAACAATCCGATTACAGCTGGATCCGCAGCTCTGGTTCCAAGCTCTTCATTTAACAGAGCACAGACATTGGATGGTGGTAGTACTAGTGCTTCACCTTACAAATCAGAGTTACCATATGGATTTAAAATTCATCCTGATTTTAATGATCATGAAATTGCTACAAACTTAGAGTATTTATCACCTGTTCCATATCCAGTAGCTACTGGAAACAATGCAGCTTTCAATTTAGAAAATATGTATGGATACGGCACAACAGCAGACTCTGAATATAGTAAGTATACTAATTTTGCTATAGCTACACAGGTATTGAACATATCTTCATCTGTAGAACAGTTGAAATTTTCTGTTCCAATGCAGTTTGGTTTTGATGGTGTAAATCCAGGAAAAGCAAAGAAAACTGGCACTTCAATGGCTTCTACTAATACGAGTGGATTCGATTGTTCAACTTCAACTGCTAGTGGTTCAGTTGCTTATAAAAGAGCAATTAATGCTGTTAGTAATCCTGATGAGTATGATATAAATATGTTGATTACTCCAGGTATTATTCACAAACACCATTCTGTTGTTTCTAATCATGCAATTGATAAAGTTGAAGATAGAGCTGATGCTTTTTATGTATTAGATGGTAATGATATAGATGATAATGTTGCTACTGCAGTAAATAATGTTGCTACATTAGACACTAATTATGTTGCTACATATTATCCTTGGGTTAAGATGGATAATCCTGCTGGAAATGGACAAGTATATGTTCCACCATCAGTAGTAGTAGGTGGTGTAATATCATTTACAGATAGTGTTGCACACGAATGGTTTGCTCCTGCTGGATTAAACAGAGGTGGATTAGATAATGTTAGAATGACTAAGAAGAAACTTACTCATACTGATAGAGATACTCTCTATGAGGGTAGAGTTAATCCAATTGCTTCTTTCCCAGGTCAAGGTGTTGTAGTTTTTGGACAAAAAACATTACAATCTAAACCATCTGCACTTGATAGAATCAATGTTCGTAGATTATTAATCAGATTGAAGAAATTTATTGCTTCTTCAAGCAGATTCTTGGTATTTGAACAAAATGATTCATCTACAAGAAGTAGATTCTTAAATATAGTTAATCCGTTCTTAGAATCAGTTCAAGCCAATAGTGGTTTGAGTGCTTTTAAAGTTGTAATGGATGATTCCAACAATACACCTGATGTCGTTGATAGAAATCAGTTGGTTGGACAGATATTCATACAACCTACGAGGACTGCTGAGTTCATTGTATTGGACTTCTCAGTACTTCCAACGGGTGCTGCATTTCCTGAATAACAGGGAGGTGTAAAACAGTAAGAAAGGGGAGCTTTTGTTCCCCTTTTTTATTATATCAAAAAACTATGAAAAAACTATGAAATAAATGACTAATAACCTGTATCGATTTTTCAGTTTGTTTATATTTATATATGAAAGAATTAAACACTTATTAGGAGAACTGAAATGCCAGATTTAATCGATCCTTCAGAAATTATGTTCACTCCGTTTGAACCTAAAGTTAAGAATAGGTTTATCATGTACATAGAGGGAGTACCTGCTTATCTTATTAGAGCAGCTGCCAGGCCACAAATCTCATTTGAAGAGATTGAGCTCGATCACATTAACACAAAAAGATATGTAAAGGGTAAAGGTACTTGGGAACAATTAGAAGTAACTCTTTACGATCCTATTGTACCATCTGGTGCACAAGCCGTTATGGAATGGGTAAGATTACATAAAGAATCTGTTACAGGTAGAGATGGGTATTCAGACTTCTATAAGAAAGATATTACATTTAATGTTTTAGGACCAGTTGGTGATAAAGTTGAAGAATGGACACTTAAAGGTGCTTTTATTCAAACAGCAAACTTTGGTGATATGAATTGGGAAACTAATGAACCAGCTGAAATTACACTAACACTAAGATACGATTACGCTATCTTACAATTCTAAGAGGAAAATATGAGTTTTTTTAGAGAAATGCTTTCTAGTGATGCTAAAATCTCTAGTAAAAGATTTGTCGGTTTTATGGCATTCTTTATGTTGATTTGTAGTTGGGGTGCTGATACCTTTTCTGCATTTGAAGTTAAAGACAAGATATTAGAATGCTTTATGTACATCTCAGTCGTTGGACTGGGTGTTACAGCTGCCGAAAAATTCGGTAAAAAATAGTTATAATTCTAAGTTAAATTATAGGAGTCAATTATGGCAGAAGTCAAGTTCCCTACGGAAGTAGTGGATCTGCCGTCAAAAGGATTATTGTATCCAAAGGATAGCCCGCTATCTTCTGGTACAATAGAAATTAAATATATGACGGCAAGAGAAGAGGATATCCTCACATCAGCTAACCTAATAAAGAAAGGTATAGTTGTTGAAAAGCTATTGGAAGCTTTAATAGTAGATAAATCAATCAAAGTAGATGACTTATTGGTAGGTGATAAGAATGCTATTCTTATTGCTGCTCGTATTCTCGCATATGGTAAGATATATGAATTAGAATATGCTGGTCGGAAATTAGAGGTAGATTTAACTCAACTTAAAGAAAATAAGTTAGATGAAAGTATAGTATCGGATGGAGCTAATGAGTTTGAGTTTGAATTACCTGCTACAAAAAGAAAATTAACATTTAAACTACTTACATCAGGCGATGAAAAAGAAATTGATAAAGAAATTGCTGGTTATGAAAAAGTTGGAGATGGTGTGGGTTACGATTTAACTACACGCTTAAAACATCAAATTATATCAATAGATGGAGATACTAAAAGAGCTAGTATAAATTCATTTGTAGATAATGAGTTTTTATCAAGAGATTCAATTGCTTTTAGAATACATTCAACTGAAATTATGCCAGATGTAGATATGACATCAACATATACAGATGAAGATGGAAATGAAAAGGAGTTTACGGTCCCTATGACCGTTACGTTTCTTTGGCCTTCCGTTGGAGTATAAGACTCAGTTACACGAACAAATATTTCAGATAAGTTTTAATTCACAAGGTATGTTCTCTTTTACAGAGGTATACAACATGCCTATATATCTCCGTACATTTTATTTTAAACGATTACAGAAACATTTTAAAGAAGAGGCTGATGAGATTAAGAAAGCTCAACAGAAAAACAAAAGTTCTCATCCTTCATTCAAAAAGTAAGAACTTTGATATTTATTATTGAATAATTCCACACAAAAATAATTTATGGAGAAATACAATGGCTGGTAGAGAAGGTATGTTATTTAAATTCTTTGAGAAATGGAAAGATAGAAAACTTAATAGTCTTGCTAAATCCATGCTTAAAAAGAATCCACAACTTGAAAAAGATTTGAAAAAACTAGGTGATAGTTTTGAAAAACTTGAAAAAGAATTTGCTAAGAAGAAGTAATAATGGCTAAAAGAAACGATTTAATGAAACAAGAAGAACTTCTTAAAAAAATCTTAGATTTAGAAAAAAAGATAGAAGAGAAGGGTAAAGCTACATCTGCGCAACAGAATCAACTTAATAAAGCGTATCAAGAAAGTTTTAAAGCCAAGTCAGCGTCATATGATTTAGAGAAAAAAATAAATGATTTTAATAAATCAGCCCTTGGTCGTGCTGGTAAAAAGCTAGGAATAGATAAACAAATGAATAACCTAGCTGCTCTAAGAGAAAATGGAAGTAAAAAAGATATAAAAAACGCAGATAAACTATTTGATATTATGGAACAAGTATCAAGTGGTACAAAATCATTTAGTGAAGCTTTAAATGATATAGGTGAGGGTGATTTTGGAAAACTACAAGATCAAGCAGTTATTTTTGGACAAATTCTTGATCGTAATCGTGGATCATTAGAAAAACAAATAAAAGTAGGAGTAGGCATTAAAAAAGGCTTTGAATCAATTTCAGAAACACTTCTTGGAATAAATGTTGCTGAAACACTTTCTGCTGCTGGTGCATTAGCAGCTATAACCTCATTTTTAGGAAAAGCTTTAGAGGTTAAACAAACATTAGGAACTACAGCGATAGAGTCTGCTAGAGTAGCTGGTAATATGACAGCAGCCGGCGTTGCTGCCAGAATGATGGGTGGTAACGCACAAGAAGCTGAAGCGGCTGTAACTGCTATGGTAGATGAGTTTGGTACTTTAAATGTATTGAGTTTACAAACATCTCTTAGTTTGGGTGCTTTAGTAGCTGATACTGGTTTAACTGGAGCCAATGCCGCTAAACTATTAAAATCAATGGAAGCAATTGGTACTTCTTCTATTGAAACCAATATGAATATAATATCTGCTACTGCAGAATTAGCTAGAGCAGAAGGAGTAGCTCCAGCACAAGTATTAAACGATATAGCACAGGATACAGAAACATTTGCTTTATTTGCAAAAGATGGTGGAAAGAACATAGCTGCCGCGGCTATAGCAGCTAGAAAGTTAGGATTAAACTTAGGAACTGTTGCGGGTATAGCTGAAAGTTTATTAGATTTTGAATCATCTATTGGTCATGAAATGGAAGCATCGATGTTAATCGGTAGGCAATTGAGTTTAGATAAAGCTAGAGAACTAGCACTTACAGGTGATTTGGCTGGATTGTCTGAAGAGATTAAAAATCAGGTTGGTAGTCAAGCAGAGTTTGAAGCTATGAATGTAGTTCAGAGAAAAGCTTTGGCTCAAGCAATAGGAGTTAGTGCTTCAGATTTAGGTAAGATAGTAGCTGGAGAAAAAACATCAGCTGAATTAGCAGAAGAGAAGAATAGGAAAGAAATGGAATTTATAGGTTTACAGAAACTAGCTGCGAATGCGCAGATAGTAACTGCTATTGCTTCAATGTTCGCAGGTAATGCTAAATTTGGTCCTTTAGGAGCAGGTCTTGCTGCTGCTGGGGTTATGGCTTTATATGCAGCAATAAGTAACGCTCCAAAACTAGAAACAGGTGGTGTTGTAAAAGAAACTGGTATGGCAGTAGTTCACAAAGGTGAGGTATTCTCAGGAACCAGAAACGAGATGGGAATGGGTAGTGGACAAACTAATAAGTTACTAAGAGAATTGATTGAACAACAGATATTTTTACATAATAGATTAACAAATAGAATAGGTGATATAGCATTATCAAAAGCTGTATAGGAGATAAGAAGTGGCTTTAAAGGATTTAGTATCAGATTTGTCAAACTTCAATGGAAGGTCTCAATATGATAAGTTAGATAGTCAGATAGAAAATGGTGTAGATTTCTTCCCAAATACTGATGCTCCTGGTTTTACACCTAAAACAGATTTAGAGTCTCTTTATCATAAAGTTAAAGAAGGTACTTTTGCTAAAGAATGGCCTGGTGCTGCTCCTAAAAATGAAAAAACAAGACAAGCGTATGGTCAACAGGGAGAATATAAAGTTGGGGGAATGATTGGAAGAGCAGTTCCACAGTTTATATTTAGTGGAGATAACTTTGGTACTCCTTGGTCTTCAGATTTTCCACAATTTCAAAGTGATTTTATGACAACACCTATTGCAAATCATATAAGTGGATATTCACCACCAAGTATATTATCACAAACATTTACACTATCGCCTCCAGATCTACAAAAGCCAGATTTTTCTTCTTGGATGACTTTTTCTCCGATTGGAGATAATGTTACTCAATTTGCTAGTTTATTGCCGTTAACTGGAAGAACTTCACAATTTTCATTTCCTGAAGCTGATAGACAAAATAATATTAGTATAAATCCTGAAGGATTCTTAGGTTTACAGACTACATTTGATTTACCAAGAGAAAGTTGGAGACACTCTACAACTATAACTAATGATACATTTCAACCTACCTTTTCTTCTTTAGGACTTGGTAGTTCTGAGTTTACAGATCAAATTGACTTATTTCATAGATATGAGAGTTCGGACTTTACAAATCTTCCTGGAATTGGTGATGATAATCTTTTTTTCAATCGTTCTTTAGGAGAAGGTGGGAGTTTTAGAAAAGCGGCTGATCCTGTTGGTTTAACACATCCTATTATTTTAAGACCATTTGGTTCTAATTGGAAAACTGCATATGAAGATTTACAAGTACCTAATTGGATATTTAAGTCTCCTGAATTAAAATTTGGAAATAATTTGGGTTTTAGTGGAGTAAATTTTGGAGAATTGGCTTCTAGAAATATTGTTGATGAAGCAAGAATACTTAGATGGTCAATAACACCAGAAGGTGCAAGTTTTGTTACAAAACAATATTCATTACAAAAAATGAATCCGACAATAGAAACTAAACAATTTAATGCTAAATCTATTCTTGGTGTAGCTGGTGGTTTAGGTGAAACTGTTTTACCTATATATCATCCTGAAAGACATGTTGGTGGTTTACTTAGTAGATATGAGAATGTATTAAATTTAACAGGATGGAATCCTGAAGAAGGTTTACAATTAACAGGTGGAAGTAGATTGGCTTATCAAGCCGCAGCTTTTACTATAGCTGATGATTTAATACCTGATATAAAACCTGTAAAAGGTGAAGGAATTTTAAGTGGTCTTGTAAATCTTGGTATAGGACTTCTTAATGAGGTAGCTGATACTGCTGCTGCTTCAATAGCTATAGGCTTGTCAAGTCCAAATAAATATTCACCGTGGCCGTCTGCTGCTCCAATATCTACGAGACTTGGCTATGTTGCATTTGGAATACCAACCGCACAAGCTATTGTTGATACTTTATGGGTACAGAATAAACCAGGTGGAACTTTTAATAAAAAAACGTCTCATAGTGGTGAAGAAGGTGATTTAAAAAGACATAGTACTTTAAATTATGAGTATCTAACCAAAAAGAGCTCATATGAAAATAGTATAGGATACGGTACAGGAAAAAGAAGAACCAGAGACTTAGGTCAACAAGGTATGGTTGTGACAAGTCGTATGAGACAGGCCGATAGTCATCAAAATCAATTAAATTTACATGACCAATTAGGTGAAATAAAAGGAGATTATAAATCAGATAATATAGATAAGATAAATGCCATACCAGTTATTGATGTTACGGATGATAGAATTAACAGTGTTGATGATTTTATTAAATTTAGATTTTGTGATTTGGTTAATGATAAGTATATAATATTTAGAGCTATTCTTGATGGGATATCAGATGCAGTCACTCCTGAATATGGAGAAGAGAGGTATATAGGTAGACCAGATAAAGTTTATGTATATCAAGGTACAGATAGAACTATAAGCTTTAATTTTAGCATTTACCCAAAAACAAAACAAGAATTTCCAATATTAATAGAAAAAATGGAATATTTGATTGGTTTGTGTTATCCTACATACACAGACCAAAATTTTATGAAAACTCCATTTATATCATTAACCATGGGTGATATGTTTAATGAAACTCCTGGCATATTAACAGGATTAACAATCACAGTAGAAGATACTACAACTTGGGAAATAGATCCTGGTTTACAATTCCCACATTATATAAAAGCAGCTTGTGAGTTTAAACATATAGGAATGCATGAACTTCGTACAGATGGAATACATTATGACTTGCCTAATGATTATCGTCAAACAAATAAAATTTCATCTAATAAACAAGGAACGACAGTTCAAGATGATACTCTAGCAGGACAACCATAATGAGATACAAAAATTCTATAATAAAAAAAGATAAAGATGGTAAAAGATACTATAAACCAACTATAGTGCCTAATATCCCAATAAAAGATTCAGATATATTTGCTTATCCAAAATATGGCGATAGATTTGATACAATTTCTCATAGGTATTATGGAGATTCTAACTTATGGTGGATTATTGCAAAGGCAAATGAAATGAGTAAAGGACATATTGCTCCTGATCCAGAAGTTAAATTAAGAATACCTACGGAGATAGATGATATATTAGAATCAGTTGTTTCAAGTAACAGTTAAAATGTATACAAAGTTAATAACAAATATAATTCAAGAAAAATTGAAAAATAAAGAAAGAGCTTTATCTCATAAAACACGTTATTTTGGAGAAAGTAAAGATGGTGCTTTAAAGTTAAAAGATATCCAAAGTAGAACCACTTTTGTTAGAATGTGTTCTAATAAACTAAATGTACCAAATATTGTTATTTCAGGAGGAGAATTAGACTTTGAAGGAGATATGAAATTTGGTTTACCTCTTTCTCAGGAGTTTTATGGTGGTTCGTATACTGATGAGCAAGATCAAATTGGAAATAAATATGGCGCTAGACCAATTTCTGGTATAAAAAATATAGAGGTTGCTTATAAAGGTTCTTGGAAAGCTATTCGTGAAGCTACGGTTACTTGGGTAGTTGGTGGTATACCCGATTTAGAAAGATTAACTCCATATTTTTTAACAGTTGGAAAAACTGTAGCTTTAGACTGGGGTTGGGTAAATCCTAATGTTACTACATATGCTGAAATGTTTAATGGTCAAACTCCTTTTATATATTTTGAAGATGGAGAATTTCAGGTAGATCAAAATATATTTAATAATCCCCAATTTAAAATTCAGAAGAGTGGTGGTGATTATGATGCATTAGCAGGTAAAGTTTCTAATTTTGAAACCACATTAAGATCAGATGGTGGTTTTGATTGTACAACCAAGATAACATCTATTGGTTCGGCATTATTTCAAAAGCCAATAGATAAACCAGCTAATCAAATTCAATATGACGCAATCAAAGCCATTTACAATGATAAACAAAAAAAAGATCAGAGTGAAAAGGAGATGAAAGAAACAGCCAAAATAGTACACGATTCTGATAATATTATAAATGCTATTGTTAATTTAAAGGGTATTATTTTGACTAGTGAATTTGGTAGAAAGGTTAAAGACCTTCCAACAGCATACGAAAAACTAAGAACAACTCAAATTAAAGGACTGCGTGGACATATACATTTTGGACCAAATTATGGATTTGCTGTAGATAGTTTAAATAATCCTAACATACTTTGGATGAATAAAAATTCAGACATGAAAGCACGTGATGATAGGATTGGAGAATGGATCGGTTTTACTACTAATAACGAAGAAATTTTTGTTAAATGGGGCTGGTTTGAAGATCAATTATTAAATAGATATGTATCAGTAAAAGGTGGAAAAGATAATGAAATAAAAATGACTATAAGAAGTATTGATACTGTACTAGGTTCAGATAATTTACCAATAGAATTAACAGATATCATAGCCAAAGAAAAAAGTAGACGTATGGAGGTGAGAGAGAAAGAAACGTTAGAGAAAAAACGAGCTATAAACATGTATTATGGTGGTTTGATGTATACAATTGTAGCTAATGAT
>VTLG01004755.1_pt1 | contig 14246 bp, 7 predicted proteins | sample 4694571 | NCBI WGS metagenome assembly VTLG01 (sample SAMN12604809, study PRJNA352737) | marine metagenome | biome: ENVO:00000447; feature: ENVO:00000209|ENVO:00000569|ENVO:01000036; material: ENVO:00002151; isolation source: viral sequences binned using virsorter ...
CTATTAATTCATCTACATCTAATTGACCATCTATATCAACAGTAGCATTGATATCAACTGCAGCGGCGAAAGTAGAAACTCCAGCTTTTATATGAATACCACCAGCAGTAGCTCTAAATCCATTACCAGCAGTAACAATACCAACAGAATCTAAATTCTGAATATTCTCCTTGAAGATTGTTCCACCAACTGTAATGTCTCCATCAAAATATGCAACAACTGTAGTATTGCCAGTACCTAAAGTAGGAGCTCCCACATAAAGGTTATATTCAGTTCTAGCAGTGGTAGCAATACCTACATGTTTAGTGGTACTAATACCAGCAGCATCTGTTTTCCATGCTGTACTAGCAGTACTTACATTTGCAAAGGTAAATTGATGTCCAGTATCTGCGGCAAGACTAGTATCTACCTTAAGGAACATTCCATCATAGGCAGAAATATTTGTACCAACACCTACAATATCATCAAGATACTGCAATTGAACGGCACCACCACCACCAAAAGTTGCTAATTGTTCTTGAACTCTAATAGTGAATTGTCTATATTGACTGGCTAATGTTTTAAGAGTTGTATTCTCTTTATCTAAAGGAGTAAGGGGATCTTTATTATCAGTATTGGGAGGTTCATTAAGAAGACCCTCAGTTAATTCCTTCTGAGTAGATCTCAATTCCTCAACAATTTTATACAATTCAGCAATATTAAGACCTTTCTCTTCAATTCTTTCATCTATAAAAGATAAATCCTTTTTCAAATTTCTAATAGGATCATCATAATATTTGACTTTGGGTAGATTATCAATTTCTTCCTTTAATCCATCAAAGTAATTTGTAAGGGTCTTATTTTCCTCATGATTTTTAAACTTAAAATCATCTATTTGTTTCTCAATATTCTGCTTAGTCTCATTAAGCTTACTTAATACGTTTTTCTTTAACTTTCTATCATCATCTTTAAATTGATCATGATGATCCCAAATCCTTATAGCAGCTTCTTTTAATTCTTCATATATCTTATCTTTAGTCTCCGTAAAATTCTTCTTTATTTCCTCAATCTCTACTCTTCTCTCAAAATCTTTAGTATCAAAACTTTCGTTTACTTCATGTATATCTGAGTCAAATTTAACTCTTAACTCTTTTAAGTTATCTCCAACTTTTATAAAGTCATCATCAATTACGCTAAAAGTCTTTCCAATCCAAGAAAAATCTGGAACTTCATTAACTTCATTAACCCATTTAGGGAACTTAGGGATTTCATCCCTAATTAATTCAATTTCTTCTTCAATTGATTTTATTTCAGAATCATAATATTTTATTTCAGGAATATTTACTATTTTGTCACTTATTTGTTCTATTCGTTGCTGAATACCTTCTATTTTTACTGATGTATTTACTGATACTTCAGAGATATTTTCATTATAAGAGGACATGGCCTCTTCAATTGATTTCCTTAGTGTATCAACCTTCTTCTCAACTTCTTCTCTTACATCCTCAAACGTCTCTGCTCTTATTTGATTTATTTCTTCTTCAAGTGCTTTTAATTCTTTATCATAATATTTAATTTCAGGAATATCTGGAATAGATTCCCTTACATTATTAACTAAACGAACTAATTCTGACCATTCTGGTGCCTTTACAACATCTGTAACTTCTATAAAGGCATTTCCTTCTGCATCATCAATTGTTATTTTATCTTCTTCTACTGATCCACCAGATTCTTCTTTAATATAATCTTCTATGGAAGGTAATTCTTCTTCTGTTAAAAAATCACTAACAGATGGTAAATCATCTGAACTGTCAGAATAATCTTCTATTGAAGGCAGGTTTTCGTCATTAATATCTGACATTTCTATAGTATAAGTATCTAAAGTACTTCGGGATTTCTCTCCCACTACTATTTAGATGTATTCTGACCTTTCAGCAATTTCTGCAATTCTGCAGTAGATCCTACAAATAAAGCATTATTAACTGTAGTTGGTCCTTTAGATTCTTTCTCCTCATTTACATCTTTAAGTTTCTTTTGCAGATCCATTAATTTATCAGTAGCATCACTTACGGATTTAATAAGTTGTCCTGCTACTTCATATGCTCTGGGCATTTCACTCTCCTGAGCAAGTTCAAGAATTCCGTTAATTGCTTCTTGTCCTTTCTCAATGATAGAGTATAAATTGCCTCTTGTATATTCATAATCTTTTTCAATATCATCTTTAGTCAGTCTATCGGGTTTTTGTATTCCGACAGAATCTGTGTGATCTACTACAACATCAGTAACATCATGCATTTGTCATTCCTCAAAATACACTTCCATCAAATCCAAAGTCATCACCAACCTCTATGAGATCTGCATCAGCACTAGTAATCTCATAAACTTTAGCACCAGAAACATGCTCTTGAGGAGCAGTATTATACTGACCTCTCTTAACTGTTAGATCATTTCCAGAAATCTTATCAATGTAAATATTTTCCTGACCAACATAGATATTGGTATTAACTGTAAGTGCCTCAGCATTGGCCACTGTAATTACAGTTTCTGTTGTGTCTACATTTTCAGTAACGTAAGTCTTGTCATCTCCATCATAGTCTTTAGTTGCTTTAGGTGTAACACTATAAGTAACATCTCTAGTGTATGTACCTGTTCCTCTCTCTCCAGCAACGTAACCAATTTGGACCTTCCTAATAACATCACTAGATACATCACTAATAGGACCATATAGGTAGGTTTTAGCAGTGAATCTTAAGGTATAAATAAGTGCTCTTCTTGTGTCAAAATTACCTTCATAATCATCTTCCATAGTAATGTTATCAAGTTGAATAGCAACATCCTTTTTATCATTTAATCCACTTAAAAATTTAATAGGAATTTGATATGCAGGTTGAAAATAAGGAAGAATTTGTTCAATAATTTGTAAAGCATCATCATTCAATTTAGTCATGACGCTTAATTCTATACTCATATTATATGGAACTGGTAAATATGCTTTTTTTACCTTAGTTCCATCAGTAGGATCAGTCATATAAAATGACTGGGTTTGAGTAGATTTCCTAGTAGGATCATATTGCACACCATTAAATTCAAATGACATTCTTGGAAGACTCATTTGAATAGGCTTATTTAAATCAGCTTGCTGTTGTAACCTAGCAAGAAACTTTTGAGTGGGACCATAAGCTAGAGGAACTTTGATGATACTTACAGTCTCATCACCATTCTTATGTTTGATCTCCAATCCATTGAAAAGAGAACCAAATGCTATAATAACGGATCTAAAGACCTCGTTATAAAAATACTCAAACATTGTCCTACTATAGGGATATAGTACTATTTAACACTTTTTTAATTAAGGCATTCCAAACGGATTAGTATCAGTGAAGTCTATAATATCATCTGCTGCTGATTCTATTACATCATTATCAGCAAATGGATCTACCAAATCATCAGTATCCACTACTCTAATTACATATGTTGCTCCAGAAGATTGTCCAATAACTACTTCTCCAGCACCAAAGGTCCCATCAACAATAGAAATTTCTAAAGTATTATTGTCAGCATCCCATTCTTTAACACGTGCTTCAGTTCCTGTAGTGATACCTTTAACCACTTCATTAAAGAGGAATGTTCCTTTACCCATAGTTGCACCAATACCAGCAGGATTTGTAATAGTTGCAATTGGCGCAGTTTCATATCCCACTCCAGGTTCAATAATATATGCTGTGGTTAATATACCTGCAGAATTAGCATGTGCTATACCATAAGCAGTGGTCTCTCCAAGTCCTGGAGCACCAAAGGAAATGGTTGGATTAGCAGTATATCCAGAACCCACAGTACTTGCAATACTAATAGTTTGAACTGCTCCCAAAGTAGTAGCAATACCAACTGTAGCAGCAGCACCAGCACCCCCTCCACCTTGAATAGTAATAGTAGGTGCTTCAGTGTAACCAGCACCTGCATTGGTAAGAAGAATGGCTGCAATTTTTCCACCCTTTAATCCATCACAACCAACATAATCAGTAGTCACAGAAGCAATACCAGCAGCAGTAGTTCCTCCAGATGGTGCAGAAGAGAACCCAATAATAGGAGGCATAGTATAACCCCCACCCATATCAGTAATAGTAAGAGCCGTAATGGCACCACTACTAGCAATAGAAACAGATGCTGCAGCAGTAGTTGCTGTCCCTATTAATGTAAGAGTTTGAATGTAACCTAGTTGTTCTATCTCATCATCAATAGTGTCAATTCCAGTATCAATAACCTCATCCTCATATCTGTAAAGCTCACATCTAAGTTCATAAATGTAATTCTTCTTCAATTGATAAAAAGGTTGTTCATGCTCTACATATTTGATTTCAAATAATCTATCACCCAAAGGAAAATATATAAGATCTCCTTCCTTAGGTCTAGTTGCTAATTCAATATTTCCTAAATTCTTAATTAAAGGTTGAATATAAGTACTCCATCTATCTCTGGAAATAATTAAAGTGAGATCATCTTGTTCTTGAATTCCAAATTTTGAAAGAACAGTTCCTTGACCACCATATCCTTCATAATTATCCACATATGCTTCCAGTGGATAAGCATCATCAAATTTTGATTCTATAACTTCCTTTATAATAGTAGTTTTAGAAACATATTTACGAGGCATATAATAAACCTCGACGCCATACATCTTCAACTGTTCATCTATAAGATTCTGAAGTAATCCTTGTTCGCTTTTCGAACCATTGAGGAAGTATGGATTAAGTACCATAATCTTAACCTATCATATCTAAAGGTGGCAGTTCATAAGTACTGAGCATACTTTGTTTAATCTCATCAATTTCTCTTTGTCCATCATCATAAAGTTGTCTTCCATTAAACTCAATACCTCCTGGAAGTTTAACACCTTGGAATTTAATAAGATTTTGACCCCATTGTTTTTTAAACAATGCAGTAGCATATGGTTTTAAAAAGGAATCATTCCAAACTCTTGGATAATCAGTTGGATCTACAGTTCTCCAACAATCCATAATTATAAAATCACCTACTTCAAAAGTATCCCAATCAACATCCAAATATAATCTATCTTGTCTTTGATTAAATCTCATTTGTTTATGAGTATTCAAAAGGAAATTCATTGTTTCCAAATAACTCATTGCCATAGAATATGACAATAAATCAGTTTGACCCCAATAGTAAATATCATTTAAAAATAACTGATATTTAAAACTAAACATATTGCTAACGCTTATGGATTGAGCGTTATCCCACTGCATTACTTTTTCCACCCCTATAATATGAGGAGGAACTGGAATATAATTACTGTTTTCATACCATGAAAATTCTGTACTACCTTTAGTAGGCATACTTTCGGTAACAGTAGTAGTGGTTATACCAGTCTGAGTACCTGCAGGACTTGCACCAGGAGGACGTCCTCTACCCCTATCCTTATCATCCTGAGTTATTTTATATTTTAAATAACATCGTGAAACACCGTCAAAATGCCTCTCATAAAATAGTTGCAAGGCATCATCAATTAAATCCTCACATTGTTCCGAAGCAAGGTTAACGTCTATGACAGGAGCACCTAACTTCCTCAGTACATAGTCTTTAAATTCGGTTCGTGTGGTAGGTTGCGCCATTTAACACAGGTATCCTTTGATATATTTAGGATGGTGCAGAAGAAACTCCTGATAGAACTAACACATTGCCTGAGGCAATCCTATAGGTTGATGCTGCTGTGCCAGCTCTGGTAAAAGTAACTGCGGTTCCTGCTGCTACTTGATCTGAATAAGTATGAGCAGACCCAATGGTTACAGTACTAGCATCTACAGAAACACCTGAGACGTAAATATTAGTAAGTGCTGCTCCCACTGACATTGAATCACCAACTGCCACACTTGTTACTTTATTAAGAGTAAAAGTAACAACTCCTACACTTGCAGTTTGACCTACAGCGATACTTGTATTAAGAACGGTATCATCAGCACCCCCTGCTTTAACTAAAACATCATAATCATATCTTCCCCCAGCCAGTTCATTAGTACCATCAGCATCTAATGTAAGTTTAAATTCTCCTGCTGCAGCACTTGTAAATCCTACAGTGAAAGTTGCTGCTGCTACAGTAGTAGATCCAGTACCAGTACTCTTCCTCATCTGAGAAGATCCACTATAATCAGTAAAATCAAAATTGGTCTTATCTGTATTTCTAACTTTAAAAGTCTCTTGAAAAGTTGCTCCCGTATTAATAGTTAAGTTAGCACCATATGCCACTCCAGCATTCGGATCAAAAGTAATGTTTTTATTAGCCATTTGCCTCTAAAAAAGTTTTAAGCATGGTCTTAATATCATGTATATCATTTTCAAGAGAATCTAATCTTTCTTTATCAGAAAGCATTTTATTCCTATTTTCCATATACTGTTGATAACCATTATTATCTTTATTAATAACAGCTCCTGTGGAACTATCTTTATAAAGACCATCATGGTCCTTGACTCGATATAATGTCATTATGCTAAAGCAAGGACCCTAAGAGCTTTCACTCTAGGAACGAAAGCACTATTAGTACTAGTTCCAATAATCTTGATTCTAAAGGAGCTAAATGGTGGAAGTCTATCCACAGTATATTGATATTCTTGGAACATCTGTGACAAAGGTACTGGTTGATAAGAATCTACTTTCTGAATAGACTTATCTGATGTTCCATCACTATCAGCAAGATTAATAATCTTTCCTGTTTGATCCCTGTTACTATATCCAGGGAAAGGAGTAAAGATTGCTTCACTTACATTAGCATCTTGATTAAGAGCATAGAATACCCTTAAATCAGAATCAGTACTTACATAACCATCTAAAATAACTTTTAATGATGTAGAAGGATTCTCTAAATTAATATTGTTAGTAATATAGAAGAACCTGCAAGGATCATCAACCACTGTATCAACTTGATAATTGGTGGCAAAATTGCTTATTGGAGAATTAATTCTATTAGAAACAAACTTAACTGAAGATTGATCCAAATCAACCATTGGAGTTAATTTGGGATTATCTGTAGTTAAATTCAAATTCAAAGCAAGAGACTTATTACCAGGTAATGCAGACAGATAAGTTTCTTCATTAATTCTAGAAGCAACAATTCTTGGAGAATCAAAGTAATTAGGTCTGTTAATAGTAATATCTTGATATCCCTTATCTACAAAGGAAGATTCAGTTCCATCAATACTAGTACCAGTAACTGTTCTTATTGAAGCATCAATATTTGTATCAGCTGGAGTAATAGCATTAAATGTTGGTATTACTTCCTCAAATGGGATGTTATAGGTTGCACTAGCATTAACTCCACCAACAGACTTGGTAGAATTAAAGTGAAGGGTTGGTAAACTACCAGCAGCTCCGGTTCTGTTCTCACCATTAGAAGACATATCAATCTTAACATAATAAGTATCCAGAGTAAGTGGATCACTCACAGTTGCTTCATTTAAATTATGATTTGTATTAATTCTTCTGAGAGAAACTCCATCTAATTCATACTTATAAACTTGATCACTTTGATCATGATTTGCAGCAATAGTGCTATCTTGTGCTCTACTAATTCCAGTTAAAGTAGCTCCAGAAACTCCAGTATATTTGATAATTTCCTCACCAATCTTAATAAATCCTGGATTAGTTGATCCAACTGAGATATTTTCAAATTGCCCATAATTGGCAGTAGAACCAATACTAATATCTGCTGTGGAGCTACTTAAAATAGTAACACTTAAAGTAGATGGGCTAACATCAGAAGCAACATCCTTTAAAGTAACTACGTTACCATCAGAATACATTCCATGATTTCTATGGAATATCTTCATATGAATTCCATCATTTTCAGTTCTAATAGGTGATTCTGGAATAACCGTTCCAGAAGGTCCAACTGAATAGTTTAGAATAGTAGTAATTCCACTAGTATTCTCATACTTAAGATAATCTGCAGATACTGTAGTAAATTCACCTTGTACACCTACTAATCTTAATTCATTTTGTCCTTGAAGCTCAGTAACTGAAAGTTTTAATCCAGAACCAGTAGTAGTTGATCCAATTGAAGTTGCTGTTAATAGATCACCCACAGCATAACCCTTACCACCAGCATTGATAGTAGCAGCAATTGCTACTCCATTTTCAATAGTTATATTGGCTGTAGCATTTATACCATTTCCAGTAAGAGTAGTCAGAGAAACAGCATCATAAGATTGACCAGCAGCAAGAGGAGTATAACCAATACCAGTATTAGTTAATGTTAAAGCACCAGTTGCTGATCCACCATATCCAACAAATATACCTTCTGCTGTAGTATTTTGCTGAGTAACCTTACATCCAGCAACCAATCCATTATCTGCTACAGTAGTACCAAGTCCTACCCTAATATCATTAGAATATGCAGTTATTCCATTTTCCTTAATCTGCTCTAATTCAACATTATTAGTAGGATTAAAGAACTGAACATCACCTGAAGGAACAAAGTTGGCACGATTAAGTGTAAACTTAAGATCTTCATATTGACTTGGAGTCCAAGTAGAACCAGTCTGTGATTTAAAGAGTGATCCTAATGTTGTTTGAGTAGATACTAATGTCTGACCAGATTCTCCTGCAGATAAAGTTGTTACATCAATTTCACCTAAACGAGAAATCCATACCTTGTAATCTGTGACATTAGACAAGATGACAAGAGCATATTCTTTTTGACCATTCAAATAAATGGGATAATCAAATTTAACATTGGTAGCTATGCTAGCATCATCAGAAGTAACAATATTATTAGGATCCAATACAACTAAAGATCCTGCTATCCTCTTATCAATAGGAACTCCCAATTGAACTTCACGAATTTCTACTTCAACTGGACCAGTAGAATCAACTAACTGGAAGTACAGATCTACACTACTTACAAAGATTCCTTCAGCGTCATCAACCACAAAGGATTGAGCAAGAGGATCCCTATATGTAGTATCTTCGGTAGAAGCAGTGGTAAAGGAAGCACTAGCACTAGCAGTATCCCCTATAGTTCTGTTTTGAAGAAGATTTGGATTAGTCTCAGAAGTATCAACAGTAACTGTTGCATTTCTTAATGATAATGTAACTTCTTCACTATTATCAATATCACCTTGAGAGAAGAAAGTTTCTTCTGCAGCAGTACTAAACAATCCACTTACTTTAGTATTAGTAGCACTGCTAGTAAGTCTCAATCTATTTCTACCAGTTTCAAATGTTGGATTAGCAGTATTTTGAGAATCTGGAACTCTGTAAGAACCTATTACTGTTCCTAATTGATCACTTATTAATCTTAAATCACTTATTGTTGCTTGAGCACCACTGGTTTGACCCACTAATCTCATTCCAGATCCTACATAACCACCTTGAGTTGGAGTTGGTTCAGCAGCTAGGGAAGCAGTATCAATATTCAGAGTAGTAGAACTCTCTGAGTAAGTAGCCGGAATAGTATTTGTTCTATCATATGGATTAAAGGTGAAAGTATCAGTAGGATCATCAAATGGACCATACTTATGATTAGATTGAGCAACTAAGAAATTAATTGCTGGCAAACTCCTTCCTGACACTTGAATGTTCAAATCATCAGAGGGCATTCTACCTATAACTACTTCACCAACTTGGAACGTTCCAGATACCATTGAAATTTCTAAGAGTTTAGGTGTTACAAAAGCAGTAACATCTACATTATCAAAGAAAGAATACAATCTAGTATATGGTTTTAGACTTCTTCCACTAAATTCAATATTACGGGTCCTCATGAAGTGAATAATTTCACGACTAACCATTCTGGATCCTAGAGATTCAGTATCAATCTTCTCAACTACTGTATTTTGAGTTCCTCTTCTTCTTTGATTGAGATCTACTCCCACACTGCCACTAATAGTAGTGGTAGTATTGGATGTTTCTTCTGCAACTTGGAAAGACTCAGGGAAGTTAGTATCAGCATTCCATGCATCAGCTCTCCAATCATCAGCAGCTAATAGACCCAAATCACCAGCACCACCTTGTCTCCAAGATGTATTACTCTCTGTAGACTGAGCAGCATTCAAACTGAAGTCAACATTAACATCAGTAGTTTCCCATGCACCCCAAATAACAGGACTTGTTCCAGATCTAGATCCTGGTTCACCTTGCAATTCCACTCTCATGGCACCTGCAAGACCCTCCAAAGATCCCATCATAGTAACTGCTCTAGTCTCAAATTGATTAGTATCAATCCACACATCAGCAGTAGGATTAAGTGCTAGAGTTCCTTGCCAGAACCTTACTAAGAAAGGAGTTACATTCTCAGATCTAGTAGCAAATGGTTGAGTTAACCAATCCTGTTCTGTATAATCTAAGCACAATACAGTAGAAGGATCGCCATCATTTTTGAGGCTCTTTGTAACACCTGTTCCCAGAATATTAGCAAATCTAGTATCTGAACTTACTGCAGTGGTTCCAATCCCCGCAATAGCATCTGATCCCAATTCCAGAGAGACAGCAGTGGTATAGTGAGCAGGACGCAGTTCTCCTCTCTTTCTATCAATACTATTTCTAATTCCAACACCCAAGTCTTGTCCACTTAGGTCATTAAAATTGTCTGTAAAGAATCCATTCTTAAATCTATTCAATCCATTAGCATCAGGAACAAATAGACTTTGAACACTTTGTTCTAACCTATTAAGAGATGTATAATATTCAACATTTCTCAATCTCTGCTCCAACCTATTGATATCAGACATCTGATATCTCTTATAATTAATAAATTTAATATCTGCAGCACTAGTTTGGAAGAGATAAGGAGGTAAGAATATATTGGCAATGTTTATTGCACCAGGAACCCCTTCTGGAGGAGTAGGATTATCTCCAGGAGTTCCATACTTAACAGTAAATAATCCTTCAGTATTTAAGAAAATTCTATCAATTCTGGGTAGATAATAACTATAATCTAAGATAATAGTTTCATCATTTGCTATTACATTCTTAGAACTATGTTGACCACCATTAAATGATCTTCCTAAGAATTCTAAAGGAGATCTTTCACCTGCACTTACACTATAATCACTAACTCTAGGGCGTGCATCAATAATATCAGTATTTCTAATTCCTTTTACTGCCGAAATTTCAGTTCCATATTTGAATTCATTATATGAATTAACTGTTGTTATATCTCCAGTATCAGAAGAATTATAACTTGCACTCAAATAGAAAGCTTTAATCTTTCTAGATGGAGTAGGAGCATCTGTCTTTCTTGTAATCCTAGCATAATCATAGATAGAACCTTTCTGACCATTAGAGAAAGTAAAGTTTCCAGTAATATTTTTACTTCCAATGTCAAGATTGGAACAAAGAGCACTTATTCCAGAATTAACAAACTTAATGAGCTCATTAGATCTAAAGACTGTTTGATTCTCATAAATGAATCTAATAGACGTATCAGATACCTTACTAATATAGATGGCTCTTGCACCACTAACTTGTCCTATTACTTCTTCGCCCAATATTAAATCACTAGCTGTTCCAGTAGGACCATCCATAGAACCAACAGTCATAGATGGAGGTAATGGATCACTAGTATCATTAGATTCAAAAATACCATAAAGTGTAATTATATCTGGAATATTGAGGGAAATAACCTTATCTTGAACTCTGGTTCCAAAGGGATAATTACCAAAAGTCAATCCATCATTCAAAGTAAAATTACTTCCAGCAGCTGCTGTACCAGATGCAGAATTGGTTGACTTATCAACTAAAGTATTAGCACCAACATTTCTAACTTTTGTTTTTGACTTAACTTTACTCTTACGTAAAGTAGCAATAACATATCCAGACTGATCTGTTATATTCGTAAGACCTTTAAATGTAAGTTCAGTATTTCCAGAAGTTCCAAAATCTAATTTATCAGCTGTAAGATTTTCAGTACCACCATCAGAACGAACAAATACATATCTTTCTTCATCATAACTCAAGAATACCTCATCATCACCTGCTGCTAAAGTACTACTTTGCCCATTTGCGTCAACTGTAACTCCAGTATATACCTTTCTAATATCAAGATTGGAATCTACTAAATTTACAGATTCTACATTTCTAATTGGGAAAATACTGAATAAAGATTCATTATCTGCAGCATTACCAGAATTTATTTGTTCTGCTAAATTAGTCTGCAGTAATTTAAGATTATTGACAGTAAGTGAAACTGGAGGATGATCTCCTGTGCAAATACCAATAACATTGGCTACTGTACTAATTCCAATTGAATAAGTACTAACTGTATTCACTCTAGCAAAAGATTCTTCCTGTTGTCCTGGAACACTATAACTAAGAATATCACCAGTTGTAACAATACCAGGCCAAGTAAATGATGGGGATGTAACAGTAGCAATTCCTCCACCATTAGCAGCTATATGAGCAATACTTCTATTTGAAACAGTAATAGATGCAATACCAATTTCTCTAACTGCTGTAGGAATTATATCAGCGCTGAAAGTTCTTGCTGCTGCTACATTAGTTGTATCTTGCTGATATACAGACTGAATATCAGATAACGCATGAGCAGTAACTCCTATTGAAGTTCTTCCTTCAGTGGATATACCGTTAAAAGTAAGTCTTTCTCCAATAGTAAAATTACCTTTAACATTATAAAGAGTTAATCCAGTACCAACTACTACCTCATGCCTTAAAAATCCATTGGCACCGCTAGATTGTCCTTCCACATAACAAGGAACAGCTTGAGTAGTGGTATCATTTACATTAATATCTACATATGTCTGAACATCAAACAAAGATAAATCCCACTGATTGACAAGAGGATTTGGTAAATCATAAGAACCAGACTCTAAAGCATAGTCATAAACTCTAGCAACTCCAATTTCACTACCAGGAGCCACCATAGATCCAACACCAACTCTCTCATTCCTTAAACTAATAGTTCCTGTTGTATCAAATCCAATATTAGCAGCACCTGTAGTCCTATTAAGTCTAAAAGTGGGACCAAATCCAAAATTAACTGCTTGAGATTCTTTTAGATTAGTGGTTCTAGGTTTTGGTGCATCTAAGAAAGTAGGATAAGTTTTATCTATTTCATATCCTCTCACATAAGCCTTTCCTGGAGAAATTTTATATAAAGCTAAATCATCACTAGGCTTACTTCCACCATCAGTTAATTGATCATCATTATAAATTCCTCTATTTCCAAATCCATTATTTAAACTATTTTTGCAAGTAGTTACAAATTCTCTTATATAATAATGTCCAGACTCATCAAATGTTCTTCTAGCTAACTCATTTCTAAGTTGAGTATGGAAAATACCACCCTTATCTAAATGACGTAGAATACCATTTCTAACTTCTGCTATTTGAACAAAATTTTGATCATCAAATTCCTGAAGATCTCTTTTAGAAAGAGTTGCAGAAATCTTTAGTCTATCTGCACCAGGAGCCGTAAAGTTACTATATCCCTGCGCATTATCATTTAAAATATTATCAGTCTCAGATGAAATTAATTCTTCTTTAACATAAAACCCTATTCTATAAGATGGAGAATTAGAATATTGATCAAGAATTAAAGTATCAGTGAAAACATCAACGAAATATCCCCTTAAAAAATAAACTCCATCACTTACACCAAAAGCAGATCCTATTTGACTTGCTCCATCGGTAATAGTTTGAGCAAAACCTTCTCCTGCGGATATAAAGGTGTTTGAAAAACTAATAGTATCATTAGCTTCAAGAACCTCATTGTCAAAAAATTCTTTAGTAGAAGAATTAGTTGAAGCGGAATCAATATAATCTACGTAAAGTGTATAATTACTTCTTTCTGATTCTTCATCTGTAATATATTTTACAACTTTAGCTGTAATTCCTGATGTTCTACCCGTAATCTGTTTACCAACTAATTCATCCAAATAAAGTGACACAGGAATTCCTGTAAATTCAGATTCAATTTGAATACCATAATAGGTATCCAAATAAGTGGTTTGACCCGGAATAACCTTAGCACCTTCTTTAAAGAAGTGATTACCTACGTTCTCAACTTGATCTTGCAGTATGGACTGAAGATTATTTAACTCTCTTGCTTGAACTGGATAAGCTGGTTTGAATAAAACTTTATAGTAATTGCTCTGCGCATCAAAGTCATCAAAGTAAGGAGCAACATTAAGATTAGTTTCCTGTGGCATGATTTCTTAGAACTGCAAGATAATTTTTACGTCTTCTTTTTGGGAGGATGACCTTGTAACAGAGGGTCTATTATCAACGTGAATAATATTTC
>VTLG01015931.1_pt1 | contig 14246 bp, 14 predicted proteins | sample 4694571 | NCBI WGS metagenome assembly VTLG01 (sample SAMN12604809, study PRJNA352737) | marine metagenome | biome: ENVO:00000447; feature: ENVO:00000209|ENVO:00000569|ENVO:01000036; material: ENVO:00002151; isolation source: viral sequences binned using virsorter ...
TGGTCAAGTTGTTGGTATGTATGGTGTTGTTCCTGCTGATAATAAAACAGGACTCGTCTGGATGTTAGGTTCAGATAAATTGAAGAAAATCAAAAGACCTTTCTTGAGAGAAAGTAGAACTGAAGTTGAAGGTATGAATAATATCTTTCCACATCTATGGAATATCATAGATAGTAGAAACGAGTTACATATTAAATGGATCAGATGGTGTGGCTTTAAGATAATAGGGGAACGTATGGTTAATAATGTTAAGTTTTATGAGTTCTGTAAGGTGGCTGATTAGTGAGTTACGAGATGCTTCAATTAGCTTCATTTGGTATGCAAATGATGAGTGCAGCACAAACACACAGAGATCAAACAGCTCAAGTATATGCCAGATATGATCAAGCTAATAGACAAGCAGCCTTAAATAATGGATTAGCTTATAATGCTTATCTTCATGTTAATGAAGAACAGATGCTTCACACAAAAGCTTTTGCCTTAGATACGTTTTCACTACATAAAGCTATTCGTAGAGCTAAAGCTTCTGAGAAAGCTGCGATTGAACACCAAGGAGGAGACTCTACATTTGGTACAGGACAAGCTAGATTAATGAATGTTGAACGAATGGGCTTAGAAGCATTAGCTAGAAAAGATTTGAACTTTCAAACTACTTTAAGAGATTTCCAAACTAGACGTAAAAACGTAACTCTTGAAACATTAGACAAGAATAACAGAGCTTTCTCTGGTTTAAGTTCTCTACCTAGCAAAACTGGACTTGTAACTCAAATTGCTGGTCTTGGAATTGATAAATATGTTGATGTTGGTTACTACAAAGGAACTGACGGCAAGATTAAATCTAGGTGGGGTGATTAATTAATGGCTCAAAATAGTTTATTTCCTATAGATCCCGTCAAAACAGATTTAACAGCTCCTGTTTCCAGTGTTCAAGTTCAATCTCCACTAGATACTACTCTTACTACAACTACAAGATCAGCAGGTATAAAAAACTTTTCTGATGCTCTTACTAAACTATCTCTTAAAAAGCAAGCTAATGATATTCATAATGATACGATTACTGCTGAATTAGCTGCTGCTTATGAACAGGAGATGCCTGGTGGATTAGAACCAGAAGCTCAATTTGCTTATACTCGTGCGGTTGACCTGACAACAAAACGAAAAGTTCTACAACAAATGGAAGACTTTTTAGCTATTGAAGGGTCAGATATACTACATGATGAAAGAATGGATCGAAAGACTAGAGCTACTTCTTTTAAAAACCAGTTGTTAGGTCTTTTAAATTTAGGTAAAGGTAGTATTTCTCAAGCCAATGCTGCTGAAATGTTTAGTGACATGGATGCTATGTTTGACAAGGTTATGAGTGCTGCTAATGTAGCTTTAGCTAAAGATAAAAAACAAGAAGTATTAACTACTGTCTCATCGGCTATTCGGCAGACCGTTAATGAGCATACAGGGTTTATGGCAGACTTAGCTCCTAAAGTTTCTGATACTGATGCACTTGGAAACGAACTAAGCCCTGCTCAGTTTGCTAAAAATCAAAAAGAATTTTCTGCTGGTTGGTTAGCTAAGCATATTAATTCTAAATGGTTTAATGCTATGGTAAAACAAATAGCTAGAACCAATACCGGAGCTAGTATAGAAGATATTAAAGCTACAGCTTTAACTATCGTAGGAGATGAGCTTTTAAAACGAGTAGCTAAAAATCCTGAAATAGTACAAGAAAAACTAATGGCTGATATTATAGCTAATGTTCCAGGTTCTGTTAAAGGAACTACATTACAGGATGAAATAGATTCTCGAAGTACATTTGGTAAAACTGTTGATACAATTAATAAAGAATTTAAAAGAAACCTTAAGTCTACTCTAGATGGTTTAGATACAGATCAAACTGCTGCTGATGATGCTAGAGACGATAGAATTGCTAATTATATTCAAGACGGTATAAGTGATGGTAGTATAAAAACCGAAAAAGAAGGCTTAGCCCATGCTAGAGCTATTAATGATCCTTCAGATCAACGTCAAGTAGAAAACCATGTAAAGAAGCATTTTAGTGGTGATAATAAAAAAGATATAGGTCATGCTGATTATGGACCTTTAGTTAAATATGGTGCTGAGAATTTCTATAATGCAGCTACAGATAGATTTGATAGTGTAGGATTTTATGCTTATGCAGGAGAGCAAGGTTTTAAAACATCAGCTATAAAAACTGCTGCTGAGGATGCAAATCCACAAACAAAACGTGGTAAGAGAAGAAAAGAGTTCTTTGATCAAGAACCTATTAAACAATTAACATCAAGTTTTGATAATATATTAAAAAAGACTCTTGAACAATATGATTTACTTTCTAAATATAATAAACTTGCAACTAGATTTGGAGACGATAAAGTAAGTTTAAATGATCCATTAGTTAGAAAGAAATTAGGAATAACCGGTGAGATAGGTCTTAAAATACGAAGAGTATTAGATGCTCAGATTGCTTTAGGTGCTACTTTAGAATCTATAATTAGAGATAATCCTGATGTTCCTGTATATCAATTAGTTCCTGAAGCACAAAAAGCAGCTAAAAGTTTAATGCAAGATGCTATCACTGGTAAACCTTTTGGTACATCTTTAGAAGAAATAGGTAAAGAGAAGAAAGAAAAAACAACTGAAGAAAAGATAGTTGAAGGACAAGACAAACATAATCCAGAGTTAAAAGATATTCCTTCTGTAGAAATTATTAATTCTAAAAAAGGTTTCTTTTCTACGGATAAAGACGCTAAAGAAGATTATGTAGCTAGAGCTATAGAAGAATTAAAAGATTATGATACTGCAAAAGCAGAACTAGTAAAAATTCAAAAAGAATTTAAAGGTGCTTCTGCCACAAAAAGAGCTACAATAATAGCTAATGTTGGTGCTAATCCAGAAAATTTAAGAGTACCTTCAGAAATTAGAGAAATTGCAGAGCTAGTTAATCCTGATCCTGCTGTTAGGAGACACTTAGCAGCTTTAAAATTATCAGGACAAACTAAAATACAACAACCAATGAAGCTAGAAAGACCTTCAGCTTGGAAGCAATTAGCAGATTTTATATCAATTCTTCCTAAAAAAATATCTGAAGATTTAGCTGAAGTAGCAAAACCAATTTCTCGTACTTTAACAAAGAAAAGCAGAGAAATATTTGGAAAAAGAGAAGAAGTAAAACCAAAAGAAGTTACTCAACCTACTACTAATATTACTAAACCAGTTGGACAAATAAAAACTAAGGAGATAAAACCAAGTGAAGTTAGTCCTAAAGAGCCTAGTCCTGATAAAGCTGTTTCTTCTAGGGTTTCCGATGTTGGTATTAAGCCCTTTAGTCCAACCCTAGAAACTTTTTCTGAGGATTTTATAGGGGAGACGGATACTCGGAAAGGATTACAACCCATAAAAAAAGAAAAAGAAAAACTTGAAAAAAGTTTAGTTAGTAAAACTATAGAAAAAGCTAAACGAGAAGTTCATTTATTAGATACTAAATTAAGTAAAAAAGTTAAAAATATTGTAACTAAATTAGAAGAACATATAGATAATGCTCAGAAAAGAAATATATTTCTTGATGAATATATAAAACTTCGATCTGGAGCTACTGCTATAAAAGCTGGAGTTAAGTCATTAGCTAATATGGATTCCAGAATACTTGATTTTACGAAATCTTTCTTTGATGATCCTGATTTAAAAGATGTGTGGGGTTCTGAAAAAACGATAACTAGTGGAGGGCGAACAAACGATCCTGAATCTGGTCATTTTGATGATGATATAAATGAAGTAGTAGCTATGGATGTAAGAAATACTGGATGGGTAGCTAATGGAGGAAAAAGTAACGATTTAATTGAAAAATTAGGACGCAGTGCAAAAAAGAAAGATTGGGTAATAAATCCTACTAAAGAAGGTAAAACATATATACAAAGAAAAGACGAATATTGGATGAAATTAAGTAAAGGAAAAGAAATTAGATTTATAGAAGTTGTAGATTATCCCAACAATCATGTTCATTATCATATAGATGCAAACCATAACGAGCCAGAGGGTAGATGGTAGACATAGTTAAGCCTAATATCGAAAGTCTTACGAGTGATTTTCATAACTTTGGTCAAATGAAAGCTGATTATCAAGGTTCTGAACAACAGCAACTTGATGAATATACAGTAGCTCATGAAGAACATATTGCACCTCTAGCTGAAATAGAACTTGAAAAACAAAACAACAATAAAGAAGATAGTATCCTTAGAAACTTTTTTGAAATCCCTCAAGATTTAGCTGTTGGTGCTGTTAGAGCTGTTGGAGAAGGTATTGAAGCTTTAGGTGGCCCTGAGAATGTATTTAAACTTAATGATCCTGATGATATTTTTAGTACCATAGTTCAAACTGGTGCTCAATTTGGATTTCCTTATCTTGGTGTTGTAAAAGGAGTATCCGCAGCAACTAAGGTTGCAGGTATACTTAAAAAATCTCCTAAATTAAAAGCTGCTACTGATGCCATGATTGCAGGTATGCCTGTAGATGCTTTTGCTTTTGATCCTCAAGATGGAAATTTATTTAATTTTGCTATTTCAGCTTTAGGTATTTCTGAAGATTCAAGAGCTGGAGCTGCAATTAGAGAGTATCTTGCAGTTAAAACAGATGATCCAGATGCTTTAGCTAGAGCTAAAAACGCATTAACAGGTGTTATAGGAAGTGTTTTGTTTGAGCGTTTTATTGCGTTAATGGGTGGTACTATAAGAGCAGGGACAAGAGCTGTAAAGAATATAACAAAAGGAGATGTTGATTATTTTAAAACTGATCCATCTGTAGGTGATACTGTCTTTGGTAAACAAAAAGATATTCCTACTACTGTTAAAGAAACGGTAGAAAAGCCTGTTAATGAAGAAGCTTCAGCAAAAGAACTAGCAGATACACTAGCAGAAGACTTTGTAGAAACTCGTATTCATCCTATGAGAGACTTACCAGAAGAAGAACTTGCGTATGTTGGTTCTAAACTGGACAATATGGATGCTGCTGTTTATAAAGAATCTAATAAAGAAGTTGAAGACTTTGCTTCACATTATAATAAATCTAGTGACGAAGAAAAAAATAAATATGTTCAAGTATTTACAGATGTTATAGAAGGTAAAACTTTAAGTGAAATTAATTTAGACAAACTTAATCCTTTTAATATAACTAAACTTAATTCTCCTCAAGAACGTCTTTCAGTTATTAAGCAGTTAGGTGAAATAATGAAAGATAAACTTCCTAGAAACGTTTCTAAACAAACTAAAGAAGCAAATAGAAGATTTCTAGATGAAGAAATAAATAGAATAACTAGGTATTGGGGAGTAGACCCTGAAGCTTTTGTAAAACATCTTAGAACTGTTACAGGTAGCGTAGAAGATGCCATAGCTTATATACAATCTTCTAAATTAATAACAGATATACAGGTACAAAAAGGTTTAAAATTAGGACGAGTATTTTTAAAGAGTAAAGATCCTAAAGATTTTGAAGCTTATACGGAAGCAGTTGTTAATTCAGTCGAAACTGCTAGAGGAGCTAGTGGATTAGGTACAGCTTTTGGTAGAGGTTTAGCTGAATTTAAACATATAGCTGAAATGGGAGACTTAGCTAGTCAGACTGATTTAATGAAAGCTAAGATGATGCAAGAAGTTATTACATCTACACCAGAATTAGGTAAAAAAAGAGTTTCAGTTTTAGTAAAACTAGATGAGATTGCTGAGTTTGAACGAAAAGAAAATCCTCAAAGATTTAGAAAAGAAGTAGATGACATAGAATTAGCTGAAAGAAATATTCAAAAGTTACAAAAAGAATTAAATGATTTAAAAGCAGGTAAAGTTCCTGATCCTAAAAGAAAAAGGGCTATTACAGAAGAAGAAAAAGCTTTAAAAGAACAAATTAAAAAAGCTAAAGAAGAACTTGGATTAATAAAAGAACGATCTCCTAGAAAAGCTTTAACTGAAGAACAACTAGCTGATCGAAATATTAAGAGACTAGAAAAATACTTAGCAGATCTGAAAGCAGGTAAACCAGATAAAGTTTCAAGAACTAAAACTCCAAGAGAGCAAGAAATAATAGATCAAATTAAGGCTTTTAAAGCAGAAAAGAAATTAAATGAAATCTTTTCAGCAGAACAAATGCAAACTAGGGCTAGGTTTAAAAGCACCTTAATGACCACTAAGGCTAAAACAAGAGATGTTTTATCTGAAATATATATTAATGGTTTATTATCGAGTATTAAAACAAGTGCTATAAATATTGCAGGTAATACTTCTGCTATCATGTCCAGTATTATTGAACGCTGGTATGCAGGGGCTACTAATATAGCTGCTGATGGTGTAACTTTAGGAGAAGCTGCACAGTTAACTTGGTCTTATGTTGCAACGCTACCTGATTTCTTTAGACAATTTACTTATGCTATGAAACATGGTCCTAGTGATGGAGCAATAAAACTAGACATGGTTAAACCACATGATAGGGCTATTACTCCTGAACTGTTTAATGCTCAGGGAAACGTGGCAAAAGCTATAGATTACTTTGGTAGAGTAGTTAATCTTCCTGGTAGAGCCTTATTATCTGCTGATGAATCCTTTAAAATGTTAAGTTATAGGGCTGAACTTGATGCTCTAGCTTATAGAAAAGCTAAATCAAAAGTAGGAGCTATTGGAGATAAACGTATATTAGCTGAAACAATGGCTGATATTAAAAAGAATATATTAGATCATCCTGATTTAATGGAACAAGCTAAAGGATTCTCTGAGGTAAATACCTTTACCAATAGATTACCAGAAGTTGATCATATTGACTTTAATACAGGCGAAATTCACCAAGTAGGAGGACTGTCTAGGACTTTTAAAAAGTTAATTGATAGAGATAGAACTGGAATTATGAGAGTATTTATACCTTTTTTCCAAACTCCAGTTAACTTATTATCTCATGCTGGACAACGAACTCCATTTATAAGAAGAATGAGTGATTCGTTAATGGCTGATTTAAAATCTCAAAATCCTGCTACTAAACAGCTTGCAGAAGCTAAAATAGCTACAGGAAATATGATGTGGGCAACAGCTATTGGCTTAGCTATGACAGGTAATTTTACTGGTGCTCCTCCTTATGATATTGATCTTAGAAGAAGACAAGAAGAAGCTATGGGAGGAGCATTTTGGTACTCCTATATGACTGATGATGGTTGGGTTAACTATAATAGGCTCGATCCTATTGGTATTATTCTTAGTGGTGCTACAGTTATGGCTACTATGGCTAAATCGTTAATTACATTAACAGATCAAGGCAGTAAAAGTGGTTATGATCAAGAAATATTTGATGCTTATCAAGCTACTTTTGCTGATGCAGCCATAGGTGTAACTAGAATGGTTACAGATCGTCACTATTTACAGGGATTTGGTAATATGATTGATCTAGTTACAGGTGATCAAAGAGGAATGAGCAGAGCTTTGGGTAATTTAGCTACTGCTGTTGATCCTACTGCAAGCTTTTATTCCAGTTTTAGACGAGGAGTTCATCGAGGTATTAATCCAGTTAGAGAAACTAGAATAAAACAAGAAGAGCTAGAGGCTAGTGATCCTCTTACAGCAGGTTATCAAGCTGTAGTTCAAGCTTTAGATTCTACTTTTTCTACATCACTCTCATTAATTCCAGGTGTAGGTAAAGAAAGACCTGCTTCTATTAATTTAGTGGGAGAAAAAAGGTTCTTTCCTGGTACTTCAACTAGTGATGATCTTCATGTTGAGCCTTTAGAAGTGATTTCAAATACATTTAATACCATGTTTAATCCACTTGCAGGAGGAACAAGATCAAAAAGTGCTATTATGAATAAACTTGCTTATTTAGGTTCAACTTTACAAGGACCAGAATTAGTAACAAGTATTAGTGGTGTTAAATTATCACAAGAAGAACACCAGTTTTTTGCTAAAATGTGGACTGAATTAAATAAAAATCTAGAAAAAAGAGTGGGTTCTAAAGCATTTAGTAAGATGCCTGAAGGAGCACAACTAGAAGAATTAGAAATGAATATAAACATTAATAAAAAAATAGCACAAGTACAAACAGAAGTTAAGTTTCCACGAATTATGCAAGCTTCAGTAGCTAATACAATGGATGATATTAGAAATATGTCAACTGAAACTATACCAAAAGCAGGAACTACGAATCTTTTTAACTTAGGATAATAATAAATGGCTAATTCAAGTGTAAGATATGTTGCTTCAGGAGATACACAAGAGTTTGCTGTAACATTTCCATTTATAAGTAGAACTCATGTAGCCGTTACAGTAGATGGAACAACAGCAGTCTTTACTTGGAATAACGATAGTCTAATTACAGTAAGTGATCCTGCTGATATTACGGCAGATCAGGTAGTTTTAATCAAGAGAACTACGAGTCAATCAACTAGACTTGTAGATTATGTAGATGGCTCTAACTTATCTGAGTCTGACTTAGATACAGATAGTAAACAAGCATTCTACATGGCGCAGGAAGCTTTAGATGAGCTTACGTTGCTCGATGCTACTATTAATTCTGCCGGAGCTTTGACTATCGCCAGTGGTTCAGTAGAGACTGCCATGATAGCTGCGGATGCTATCACAAGTGCTAAAATTGCTGATGATGCCATAGATTCTGAGCACTATACTGATGGTAGTATAGATACTGCTCATATTGCAGCAGCTCAGGTAACTACAGCTAAAATAGCAGATGACGCGGTAACAGGAGCTAAGATAGCTATTTTCGATGATTCTTATGCTGCTACTGATACTCATATTTTAGTTGCAGATGGAACTGATTTTGATAACGTAGCAGTATCTGGAGATGTAACTATCAGTAATGCTGGTGTAGTTGCAATCGCTACAGGAGTCATCGTTAATGCTGATGTTCATGGAAGTGCTGCTATAGCTGCTACGAAGATCCATGATGGAACTATAAGTAATACTGAGTTTGGTTATCTTAATGGTGTAACTTCAGGTATTCAGGGACAAATAGATGGTATTGTATCTGCTGATATTTCAACTCTTGATGATGATAACTTTACTCTTCAGGATAATTCAGATACAACTAAAAAAGCTCAGTTCCAATGTTCTGGAATATCAGGAAGTACTACAAGAACTTTTACATTTCCAGATGCTAGTACTACTTTGGTAGGTACTGGCGCAACTCAAACATTAACTAATAAAACATTAACAAGCCCTGTAATTGATGGAACATGGACTTCATATACTACAAGTACAGGTAAAGCTTTAGTCATGGGATTCTAATGGAGATTACAAATGGCAAGTGAGGTCTTAAAATTAGCAACATTCAGGGGCGATGCTTCTTCTGTTCAAGCATTACTTACAGTTGGAGCAGGTAAAACTTGTACTGTTCTAAGTGTAACTATATGTGAAACAGGAAATGCAGCAGAAACATTTAAATTATTGATTGATGATGGAGGAGGGGGAGCAGATACTTATATCTATTTTGATCAAGCTCTTGCAGCTAAAACAACCTTTGAACATACAAGTAAATTTGTAATGGAAGCAGCCGATCATTTATCAATCATTACTGCCAGTTCATCAGATATTGATGTTTGTGTTAGCTATTTAGAACAAACATTATAAATTTAGAAGGAATATAAACTATGAGTGGAATAGTTGGTAATAATACAAATAGAGGTTCTGGGATTGTAAAAGCAGCAGTTGTTGGAGCAGATGCTGTTGATGGTTCTAATATAGCTGATGACGCAATTGATTCAGAGCATTATGCAGACGGAAGTATAGATAATGCTCATATAGCAGATGATGCTATTGATAGTGAACACTATGCAGACGGAAGTATAGATAATGCTCATATTGCGGATGATGCAATTGACTCAGAGCATTATGCAGATGGTAGTATAGATAACGCACATATCGCTGACGATGCTATAGATTCCGAACATTATGCGGCTGGTAGTATTGATACAGCCCATATCGCTACGAATCAGATTGATGAAACATTGATGAAGGATGCATTCGTTGGAGATTTCACCGATGCCACGGTGACAGCTTCAGATTATTTCATTCACGGAGATGCCACAGATTCAGGGAATACCAAGAAGGATACTGTGCAGGGAATTTTGGATTTAGTTTCCGCAGGTGGTTTTACTCCAGGTGCTAGGGTGCGTTGTTCTGCGGCTACATCAATAAACAATGCTTCTTTTACTAAAGTTCCATTTGATACAGAGGTATTTGATACAGATAGTGACTTTGATACAACGAACAATAGATTTATAGTTGGCACAAGTGATGCAGGAATCTTTTTATTCACAACGAGCATAATGTTTTCCAACTTGACAGCAGACAAAACAATGCGATTGTGTTGGTATGTAAATGGTTCATTGGTTGAGCAAACTTACCATACAACATCAAATGCAACCACTTCTGGTGGAACTACCCAAGCTATATTTGATTTAGCAGCTACGGATTATGTTGAGGTGTTTGTGTATCATGATGGAGGTGGAGCAGAAACTTTGAGTGGAGCAACAGGCAGTCATCTATTCTTTAACATCCAAAAAATAGGCCCAGCATGAAAATAGTAGAATGTATTAGTACGGGAAAGGTTATATATAAACAAGATCCTGATTTTGAGGATGGCAAGGGGATTAAATCATCTAGAGTCCTTCACCCTGAAATCCCCGAAACGGATATGGTAGAAAAAATTGTAAACATAACGAAACAGCAATATAGTGATAGGTTTGAGAGTGAGCGTCCTTGGGGTGAGAAGATGTATATATCTGATAAAACTATGATGCCTCGATTTTTGGAAGATTTAATTACAGAAAATCCAGATCTTAACATCCATGAAAAGATGAAAACACGCTATGACGCAAAGGTTGCATTGAGAGCAACTAAACCAAAGGAATAAAAATGGAAGTGCTGGATATTTGGAATGATTTAGGGTACATAGAAGGGTTTTTGTTTTCACTATGGATAGCACTTATGTATTACTGTAAATGTTGGGTGGACAGTAAGTTTAAATAATATTAGAGAGGATAAGAATGGAAGAAATACAAACCCTTAAAGAGCATATAAATGATAAATTTAAAGCTCACGAAGATTTAGAAGCTGTAAGACATCAACGAATAAATGAGCTACTAGATCATTATAACAAAGAGATTGAAGATAATGAGGGTACTATTCGTAGAGTCCATTCTAGAGTTGATAAGATAGAAACTCAAATTAAAACTGTTAGAGGCGTAGGTACAGCTATAGCTACAGCATTAGGAGCCGCTGCTGCTTGGATTGGCCTTACAAACAAATGAACCCAATAAATAAAATAGACAGTGGAATAGATCATCCTTATTATTCTTTAGAGAATAGATTTGTAGGATTTAATAATGCTTCAGAAGGAGGAATGAATGAAGGAACTATAGTATCTCAAGTAGGTACAACTCAGTCTCCTACTCCTGAATCTGCTAAAATACCTTATTTACCTGAAATTGGAAAAGGAAGTATTATTGATGTATGGGGTTAACTTATGAAACAAACTCAACTTATCCTCCTCATAAAAAAATATGAAAAAGATACGCCTGTAATTATTACATGGAAAGATGCTGTTGATCATTTTGATGAAGTTACTTATGATAAACTAGAGATTAAAGAAGTACTATATGATACTATAGGTTTCTTCTTAAAGATTAAAGATGACTATGTAGTATTAGCTTATAATAAGGAGAATGATAAGGAAACCTATAAGGGAACTGCTATGATTCCTTGTTCTTTAATAACTGATATAAGAAGATTAACTGATGGATATGGGACTGTTTATGAAAATGGAAACTATCCTATTACTGTAAAAGGAGATTAACCGATGGATATGTTAAATAGATGTTGTTGGAAATCCATGATGTTTATGGCTGTAGTTGGTATTTTATTTGGAATTTATGTTTGCCAATAATAAAACAATAAAAGAGAGGAACTTTTAAAGATGGAAATGTTCATGAATCAAGCGTGGTTTCAAATAGCAGGAGAAATCGTTCTTATGTTTACGGTTGTAACAGGAGCATTACCTGACAGATGGGTACAGAAAGTTCCGATATTAGGAACTATGTGGCCTATGTTTAACTGGTTAGCAGGTAATATCTTTAATAATATCAATCATCCTAAAGGGATGGCTGCTAAAGCAGAAGTGGAGAAAGAGATAGATGAAGCTAAGGCTAAAGTTAGGGATCGTGTTGGTATGCCTGACGTTCTCGCTGGGATGTAGTTTTCCTTGGATAGAAGTAGTAGCACCTGTAGCTAACTTTGCGATAGGCTTTTATGACCATGATGATTACTATTCTAAGGAGTGTTTGTGGTATGATGAGGTTAAATTAAATGAGGAAACTAAGAAATGGTTTATGGAAAACAATCCTCCCGAAGTTGTCTCTAAAGATTTATCTAAAGTTAGTAGAAATAATGATATTTACAAAGAAGTATGTGAAGAAGAAAAAGGTGTATTAGAGAAAGTTGAAGATAAAGTAAGGAGACTAACCGATGAGTAATGGTACAGTAAATGACTTAGGAGAACTTCATGGATTACTTGCAAGAACTCTGGCTGAAAACATCAAGTCTGGTGAGGCTACCCCTGCACACCTCAATGTGGCAAGGCAGTTCCTCAGAGATAACAATATTGAGTGCCTTGGTACTAATAACGAGGATATAAAATCACTAGTCGAGGAGCTACCTTTTGACGAAACACCTAAAGAAGTGAGGACAAACTAATGCCTTTACCTACTATTGCAGTAATAGCTGCTAAATTAGGAATAGATGTCGCAAAATATTTAGTTAAGAAAAAAGGTAAAAAAGTCCTTAAAAAAGGAGCTACGAATACTTTAGTAAAATTAATTAATAGAAAACGAGGAAGTAAACCTTATGATCCAAATAAACCTCAAAGAAGACCTACAGGTGGGTTTGGTGATAAAGCTAAAGCAAGAGCAAAAGAAGATGATCTCCGTATAGGAAAATATGAAATGAAACATCAAGAACATCTTTCTCGATATAAATATGACAGATCAAAATCAACTAAAACTAATTAAAGATGATTTCCGCAATTTTCTCTATCTTGCTTGGAAGCACCTTGCTCTACCTGATCCTACTCCTATACAATATGACATCGCTGAGTATCTCCAGAGTGGGCCTAAGAGACTTATTATCCAGGCCTTTAGAGGTGTCGGTAAATCTTGGATTACTTCTGCTTTTGTTGTCTGGAAGCTGTTATGTGATCCTCAATTAAAATTCTTGGTAGTATCTGCATCTAAACAGAGGTCAGATGACTTTTCTACGTTTACTAAAAGAATCATTCATGAGATGCCTATCCTCCAACATCTCAGGGCAAGAGAGGATCAAAGAAGCTCTAATGTTGCTTTTGATGTTGCCCCTAGTCGTGCTTCCCATGCTCCTTCTGTTAAGTCTGTTGGTATTACTGGTCAGATAGTTGGTTCTCGTGCTCATATTATTGTTGCTGATGATGTTGAAGTTTTAAGTAACGCTCTAACTCAGGTAATGAGAGATAAGTTAGGAGAAGTAGTCAAAGAATTTGATGCTGTAGTAATGCCAAAAGTGGGACGCATAGTCTACTTAGGGACACCTCAAGTTGAAGAGAGTCTCTACACTAATCTTCAATCTAGAGGTTACAAGTGTCGTATATGGCCCGCCAGGATGCCTGAGAGCCGTTTAAAGACGTTTTATGGGACAAAGCTAGCTCCGTTCATCTCTACATTAGAAAAGACTGTAGGACAGCCTACAGACCCTTTCAGGTTCGATGACCTGGATTTAGTAGAAAGAGAAGCATCTTATGGTAAATCAGGGTTTGCCTTACAGTTTATGCTGGATACTTCTGGTGAAGATGACCAGAGATACCCACTTAAACTCAGAGATCTACTTGTAATCCCTTTAAATACCGAAAAGTCTCCTGGTAGAGTCCAATGGGCGCGTGATGAACTCATGGATTTACCTGCGGTTGGCCTCTCAGGAGACTATTTCTACAAACCTTTCGAGGTTTCTACAGATTACTACGAGTATACTGGTGCTGCTATGCACATAGATCCTGCTGGTAGAGGTCTTGATGAGACAGGATACGTTGTTACCAAGATATTAAACGGTAGAATCTTCGTATTAGCTATAGGTGGCTTGAAAGGTGGCTACGATAAGCCTACATTACGCAAGTTAGCTCTAATAGCACAAGCTCATAAGGTAAATACCATAGAAATTGAAGCTAATTTCGGTGATGGT
>VTLG01010701.1_pt1 | contig 14243 bp, 17 predicted proteins | sample 4694571 | NCBI WGS metagenome assembly VTLG01 (sample SAMN12604809, study PRJNA352737) | marine metagenome | biome: ENVO:00000447; feature: ENVO:00000209|ENVO:00000569|ENVO:01000036; material: ENVO:00002151; isolation source: viral sequences binned using virsorter ...
GTAATTCTGCTGCTCTTTCTCTGCCAAACTGTGCTGCTGCTCTATCAAAAGCTGCTTGACTACCACGTGTCTGCAAATCATCTAATCTTTGTCCAAGATTTCTTTCTCGTTCTGCTTGTAATATTGCCTCACGATAACCTCCTAATCCACCTGCCATAGCTGCAGCATCTGATATTTTATCAGCTTGTATCTCAGAACCTCTTGTTGCTTCTCTCTTGGCAATATCAGTAACTGCTTGCTGATACGGAGACATAAATCTACCGATGCCCTGTTCAAAAGTCATACTTTGTGCTTGCGGTGTAAACTGACCAGCTTCGTAGCTAGATGTAAAAGGAGTTGCTTGATAGGTAGAACCATATCCACCTAGTTGTCCTAAAATGTTTTGTGCTTGTTGATACTGCATAGGAGTACCTTGCATGGCAAAACCTCTGGTCATGGATTGACTAGTTAATTCGTCTGGCGAAAAGTAAGCCAGTCTTTGTCCACCGTATGGCGTATACTGTTGTAAAGATTCTCCCTCGCCTCTACTTAAGAGACGGGTAAAATACGGTTCTACGTATTCTGGTAAATCGGTGCTGTATACGGTTTGTTCTGTTGGTGCTGAACTGCTACCGCCACTTCTTCCACCCATACTATTCTCCTTTTAGTTTCATTTCATAAAAACGAGATGTCTCTCGCCATTCTTTTCTATCTTTTATCCAATGCACAAATCCTGTACGACCCACAGCTTCAATACCTTCACATTTATTTTCTGCTGCCCATTTATACATACACTCTAATCCTAAGTCTGCCCACTTATCCATTTGTTTGCCTGCAACGTGTTCTATATGTAACATTCTTTTTCCTGATGGATAATCATGTAAATTTGTAACAACACAACCTATTATGTTTAAATCTGAATCATCAAAAATAATCCACAAACTTGATTGATTTCTAGTGCAACGATAAAAAATATCTACAGGTCTATCTCTACCATCTGAACGTTTACAAGATTTAAATAATATAGGTTCACATTGGTCCCATATCTTAATTAATTCTTGTGATGGTATTAAAGATATTTTATATTCTTCAGATATTTGCACTGCTGCTTCCGTCATGCTGGCATAACCTCTTTATCTTTTATAGGTGATGCTTGCTTTGTAGTTCCTGTTTTTGCCATACGAACTCTATCAAGTAATTGGTCTAGCTTTTTAGCACCAGCATCGGAAGAACCATCTCCTAAATCTGACACTACATCTGCAGGAATTATGTATTCATCTTGCGATACTGCTACAGGTTGAGTAGCACCTATTAGTCCGTTTATATCATCATCCATACCGCCTTGATTGTTACCTTGAATCATTCCTTGAGTTTGTGCCCCTGGAATAATATTTTGTAGCACGGCTTGCCTGACTTGCATAAACGCTTCATTGCCATATTTTTCTAAAAACTTAGCAATAATACTATCATCGTCTGTTTCACCTCTTAAAAACTTTACGAGTTCCATGGTGACTTCATCTTGCATTATAGAAGTAGAACGACCTTCTTGAAATTTATCTGTTTTAGCTGCTATCTTTTCTACACCTTCACGACCTTTTGGTCCAGAGTCATACATAGCTTTTAATCCTTCAGGTAATTTATCAACTTGTACTTCTGTGCTTTCTCCTTCTGCCATACGAATAGGAGGTGACATAATTGGCATTTGCGGAATCATATTCACTGGTGTAGGTAAAATGTTTGGATTTATTAACGGTATATTAGGCTGCACAAATGGCACAGTTGGAGCCGTAACAGGGATAGGCTCAGGTTGCACCATAGGTGCAGGCTGTATGATAGGCTGAGGATTTATTAAAAAATCTTCTGTCGGTCTTATTCCTGGACCAAAACCAAAATCCTCTAAAGGAAGAGGAGGTATTATTGGTCTTTCAGGCGGTGTCATTGGTGGCAATAGAGGTGTGTCTATAGGTGGAGTTATGACTGGAGGCTGCATAGGTATAAAATTATCTTGATTTATACCACCGCCTACAGTTGGTATGTTAGGTATATTAGGTATTATTGGACCATCTGTTGGTGGAACAAGAGGTGTAGGTAAATCTACAAAATCATCTATTCTACCTATAGATGGTGGCACAGAACCAGGACCGCCTTTGCCTATAGGTGGTATTAATGGTCCATCTATGGGTATATCTATTGGAGGTTTAGGTGGTGTTATTTCATCTGGAGGTGGCGGTGGAGGAGGTGTATCATCTCTGTCACCTCTGCCATCATCTGGAGGTGTTGTTGGTATTGCTGGAGGTATTGGTGTGAATGGTGTAACTGGAGCAAAGGGATTTAATACTTGTGGAGCAGCACCTAATGCAGCACTGTAAAACTGATTATATCCTGGTGTTGCTGTTGGATTAAAAGCACCTACACTAGGTTGATTTACTCCCATAATACCTTGAGCTCCACTTTGTAAATCTGTTGCACTAGGATTTAAATTTTGGAAGTAAGTAAATTCTGGTTGAAACCCTGGCATAAAATTAGGGTCTATAGGCACAGTTCTTCTTTGTATAGCCTGTGTATTCATAACATTTGGATTCATCATTGGCAAAAACATTCTTTCATCAAAAACAGGGAAATCTGTCATACCACCTTCTTGGAAGCTTAAAGCACCACCAGAAAATTTATTGGTATTTTTAACTTCATCAGCAATTTTATTAGCTGCAGAAAAGTTTAAGTATTTTTCTATTTCTTCTTTTGCAATACCCGTACTTAAATTTTTAAAATCACCTCTGTTATAAGCTTCTAAATTTTCATCCGTTAAATTTCTTAAAGCATTTCTTACATCTTTACGAGCTTGTATATAATTTTGTCCTGCTCGTATTCTATTTCTAGCTCCTAATATTGGTAATCCAGTTGGATTTTCTCCTGGTGCTTGTCTACTTAATTTAAAAGCTTCTTTTTCTATTTCTTGTAAATAATTTATATAATTATCTTTCATATCTAATGATGTAGATTTACCTTTTTGAAATCTTAAAACACCTCCAGAGGCTACTGGTATGTTTTCTGGGTACATTTCTCTTATTCTTCTTTTTCTTTCTTCTTTATCTATACCCATTTGTCTTAATTGTTCTTCAAAAGCTTCTTGAGACAACATTACTCCTGTTGTACCAGCACCAATACCTATTGGTATGTAAGCACTAGGGTCAGTAAAACCTGTAGCTAAATTACTAAAACCTTGACCAAAACTTTTTGGAACTCCTGCAAAAGCTGTTTCACCTATAGGAGATATTCCACCTATATTTTCTGCTAATGGATTAACCACGTTTTGTCCTACAGTTGGATTACCAAATATATTTCGTAAATTTTCTACTGGTGTAGAAATGGCTGCTGTTTTTGCTGCTTCTGCACCTGCTTGTGATGCAGCTTGACTTATTGCTTCTGCACCTGCTTGTGTTCCCATAAGTCCAGCATCTGTAACTACATCTGTTGCTATTGTTTCTCCAACATTAGCACCTGCTGCTGCAGCACCTGATTGTAATGCAGAGCCAACGCCATAACCAGTTATACCAGCTAATATACCTTTTTTAAGGTCTCCTGTGACTGCAGTTTGTGCAAGACCAGAACCTATTGCTGATGCAAGCAGTGGTTTAGCAGCTAATGATGCACCTAAAGCACCTGTTCCTGCTAAAGCACTAAATCCTAAACTACCTAAAATGGGTGCCAAAAATGGTAAGAAAGCCTCTGGTTGTCCTGTTTCAGGATTTATAGTTATTGGCATCGCTGATGCAATACCTTTCATTTCTGCAGGATTTACATGGAGCAACATAGAGTCGCCAAAACGACCTTGTGCTGCTACGTTTTTTGCTTGTTGTTTTAAATCCATATTATCTTTCCTCGGTTGTTTCGCAACCAAATATATTAAAGCTCATGTCTACTGCACTTGTTCTTACTTTTATAACATCTGCTTGATTTAAGGTTATTCCTATAACTATAGAAAAAGAATCATTTGCTGCTACAGATTTGTCGTAAAATAAAAACTGTTTATCATCTGCACTAGCACCTGCTACATGAACACTTAATCTAAACGTTATTGCTGAACCTGTCCTATTAGCAGCAACTATAGAACTGACTGTTGTTTGAGTTTTATCTGGCACTGTATATAAAACAGTTGTAGTTGTTGCTGCTGGGTCAAGTTGCCCTAAAACTTTTAAACTATCAGCCACCTGTAACTCCCATTAACAAAAATTGATGTCTGCGTATAGCCTTACTGCTTATAGTATCTTGTTTTCTTTTAGCATTTCCTATGTCAGAGTTTATATCTTGAAACGTTTGCTCTATTGTTCTTCTTGTAACAGTTTCATTTATTTCATCGTATTCTGTAGTTGCTATAGGAAGTGGTACTGCTGATTTATCTGCCATTATCTTTTACCGTCTCTTCTAAGTTCTAATCTTAAATCACCTAATCTCCAACCAAAATCTCCTGTAGAGTTTTCTACTCTAATAGCACTTTGTCTACTTCTACTTCTAGTATTAGTAAAAGTAGAATTAGGTGTTACAGCTACAGTAGATAATGTGGATAAATCTTGAAGCGGATATTCTCTACCTTTTATCACTACATTGACAGTATCGCCTGTATCAGTAGATTTTCTAAATTGTATGTCTGGTATTAGTTTAGATATAAACATAAAGTTTTCTCCATCTGGGTCTAAATCAAAGTCAGAAGATTCTATAAAAGCAGTAAATCCATTACCGTCTGCTAAATATCCAAACTCTTGGTCATACAAATAATTAGAGCCAGAGTCATCATCTTTACTTGCAGCCAATGGATAATCTAATGTGTATGCAGGATTCCATGCTGTTCTAACAAAGTTATCACTAGTAGTTCCTATACTCCAACTTTGTTCTAAATAATTATAGATTACATATCTATTTATTTCTTCACTACTTTCGCTAGGATAAAACCACATTATTTCATTGTATTTAGGATTAGCTGCTGCAAAAACTTTGTATGCTTGGCTTTTATTAAAATCATTAAATACGTGGTCTAACACAGTGCAAGGCAATCTTTGCACAGAACCTGAATACTGATAAAAAGCACCGTCATCCATAAAATAAACTGTACCACCTGCAGTAGCTGCTCCGTTAGGTGATATAAGAGACATACCAGTTGCTACTTCATTAAAACTAAATACAAATGGAGCACCAACAAAACGCATAGAAACTATACCTACGTCTGTCCAAATAAGTATTTCTTGTCTTGTTTGTAAACCACCTATAATTGTGCTACCTGTAGAAAGCCTGACACCACCTGCTGAATTTGTTGCAGTTGGTGTCCAATCTACTGCATTTTCTTTATCAGAAAATCTTACTAATAATGGGTCTATAGTGCTAGAACCTATTGGGTTAGAACCTAAAGCTATTACATGTCTATCTACATCTGACATCAATAATTGTAATACCGCAACTGGTGTGTTACTTGCTCCTGCTCTACTACTTGCTAATACTGCTCTAGTAGATAAACCACTAGATTCATCCCAGTAATATATAGGTCCACCTCTAGGTGCTGCTATAGTGTCATCTCCAAAATTATCTATTGTCCATAATCTTAATTGATTAGTTAAAGATAAAGGTGTTGTAGAACCAAATCCTCCAGCACCCCAAGAACCCACACCCCAACCTGTAGAAGAAACATAAGTATCTAGTCCAACATTTATTTGATATGTCCCTACAACTGATGAGCCACCATTTCCACTATCACTGCTATTTGCTGTTACTTCAGTTCCACTAGTGTCTTTAGCAGTAAAAGTAAAACTATTATCATTAGGAACTGATACTATTTCGTATTCTTGATTTAATACTGCTGCTGTAATGTTACCACCTAAACTAGATGCACCACTAAATGTGACAAAATCTCCTATTACTGCACCATGAGAAGTATCTGTAGCTGTTATAGTAGAGCTACCATTTGTAGCTGCAAAAGTTACATCACCTGCAGAAGTAGTTTCTCTAATTGGTGTTATATCATTAAACGTGGTTCCTTCTACTCCATACAACTTTTTATGTGTTCCTAGTATTTTGTATTTAGTAGATTCTATATCACTGTAAACGTGTATTTTTCTACAAGTTCCTAAAAAAGAACTAGATGAATGTTTTTGCCAACCACCTATTTTTTCTGGTCTGCCCTTTCTAAATCTTATTTTATCTGCATCAAACCAACCATTCTCATTTGAATAGTTAGTGCCTTCTTTATTTATGCCTGGTTTAAATACAAATTTAGCAAATGGCATATCTATACCTCAGTCCAATCCTTGCCTTCAAATAATAAAGCTTCGCTTTTTCTTCTTTTTACTAATCCTTCGTTTACCTCACCATTAACTTTATTCCATCTTTGTATTTGGTATGGTATATCCGCCCAGTCAACATGTGTGCTATTTAAAACTTTTAACATAGTAGAATTTTTTAAATTAGTTGGACCTAGATTAAAAACCCAAGACACTAAAGCATCGAACTGGTTTTGATGTAACTCTACTTTTACTAAATCATGTATATAACCTTCATATTCTTCGAGTTCATGAGCTAATAACTCCTCAGCTTCTTCCATAGTAATAGTCATGTTATCTTCAACAGGTGTGCCATCTTTTAATTTTAGAGAACCATAACCTATTGTAGGTTTATTAGCAGGACATCTATAAGACACTGCATTACCATCTGCATCTTTAGGACAACCTTCGTAATGTTTTATAAGCGTAACGCCTTCTTGTGATATTTGCATTTTACTCTCCTTTATCGGGGGTATGAGATGCTCCGAAATAAAACGAAATAATTGCACTCGCTAATCCTCCTAAATAACCAAGCACTAAATTAATTAATGCTTCGCTGTTTTGCTCTGGTGGTTGTAGGGTGACTAAAAATATATATCCTAAAAATCCACCAATAGTAAATAATCCAATAATACGAGCAGTCCAATCTTTACTAAACATACTTCTTGCATTTTGTTTATCTTGTGTTTCTAGTTTAAAAACGTCTACATCAAGCTCTTTCATTTGAACCTCAAAAGCTTGTTCTGCTTTTTTAAGTTCTAGCATTTGCTCTGGAGTAGCGTTTTGTATAGCTGTTTCTATAGATTTTTGGTCATTAGGCACACCTAAAACATCTGCAATCATATTAGCAGCCATGCCACCCATAGGACCTCCTATTGCTGTCCCTAATGTTGGAGCTACTGCACCAATAATATTTTTAAACAATCCTTTCATGTTGACTCCTGTACTGTATAAATTTCAACTGGTTTAGCAATGCCTTTCATTGCTATAGGTTTTAATTTTATTAATTTTATATCTGTTTGTGTAGCAGTATTCTGTGCAATGACTATATCCTCTCCTACTTCTTTACAACTACTTTCACATCTAGCTGCTAAATTTACATCACTTCCTATCGCAGTAAAATCAAATCTAGTGTCGCTACCCATATTTCCTATTACAGCATTACCGCTATTAATTCCTATGCCTATAGCAATACCTAAATTTGCTTTTTGCATTTCTTTTTTTATTTCTATAGCAGTTAATATTGCTCTATCTTCGTGCATATCTAAATCTATTGGTGCATTAAAAATTGCCATCATTGCATCGCCAATATACTTATCTACCATACCACCATATTTTTTTACAGCACTAGCTTGTATGGTAAGAGCTTTGTTCATAATTTTTGTTACTTCTTCAGGCTCTAATTTTTCAGATAGATTAGTAAAACCTCTAACATCTGTAAATAAAAAAGTACAGTATTTACGTTCTCCTCCAAGTTTTAATAATTCTGGATTATCTTGTAATTGTTTTACTTGTCTTGGGTCTAGATAATGTTCAAACTGTTTTTTTATTTGTTGTCTTAATTGATACTGTTGTTTAAATCTTAAATAAAATCCTATAAATCCTGTAATAAACTGTGATATTAGAGTCCATGTTACATCTATTAATAAACTATTAGTTATGAGTTTATAGCCTATAAAACCAGTAGATAAAAAATATACACCAGTGAATACTAATCCTAACCATACTCCAAAAATATTTATTGAATACCAAACTAAAATTACAGTTATCACTAGAATTAATAATTCAAGAGCTAAACTCCAATCAGGTATATAAGGACTATCTTGTATTAAGATTGATTCAGCAAGTGCTGCTTGTATTTTATGAGGCTCTAACAAACCTACTGGTGTTGCTACTTGTGGCATAACTCCGTTAGCAGTAACACCTACAAATACAAACTTACCTGCTACATGCATTTCTTTTAATGTTGTTTGCTTTGTATCAACCCAACTTATCCACTTACGACCAAAACTATCTGTTTTGACTGGAGGTATACCTTGTATTGATATTTCCTCTATACCATTATCATTTGTTTTTATAATGTAAGTTTTTACATCTAGCAATGATTTATATATTTGTGTACCAAAACTAGGTATCCACTCATTGTTTGGTGTTTTTACTAATAAAGGTATTCTTCTTACAAGCTGGTCTATATCAGTGGGAGCAATGGCTAAACCTTGTAGTGATTGATTGGATAAAAGAGGTAGGTTCTCCTTCACTCCCAAACTTATTATACCACCATTATCTTTACCTTTTACAACTGTTCCTGAAGCTTTTGGATAGTTACCTTTACCATCTTCAAACATAGCAATAACAGATGGTGCATATCCTAGTGCTGAAGCAAATATTTCATCACCTCCAGTTCTATCTGGTTGTGGAAAACTTATAACCCAACCCACACCTATTGCACCATTGTTTAGTAAATCTACTTGTATCTCTGCAAGTCTTTTTCTAGGTAGTGGATAACCACCCTCTCTTTCTACATCTTCTTCAGTAATATTGAGTATGACAAAATTATCTGAAGGTTTTGGTGTTTTTATAAAAGCGTCAAACGTTTTTAGCTTTATAATTTCTGTAGGTGTAGATTTAAATAACAAAGGCAAACTAAGTAATATGATTAATGGTAATATTAATTTATTCATTTAATCACTCTGAGTTATAGTTATTATAGAATCACTACCACCATTAATTTTTACTACATTAGAAACACCATCTTGTATTAATATTACAGTATAAGCATTACTACCATTTACATCTATTCTAACGCTTTCATTTACCTCTCTACGTAAGCTAACAATATTACCTGTAATAAAAGCTGTTATCTGAGTATCTGGGTCTTTACCTAATAAAGTACCTGTTATTTGTGTAGTGGTAGCTTGAGCTAGCACATCTTCTTCTTCTTCTATTGCTAAGGCATCTATAACCTTTAATAAATCTTCTAAATAATTTACATCTAAATAATTTATATCTAATTCTGTAAATTCAAGACTATCTTCTTTTAAATAATCTTCTGCAAGATAATCTATATCTAAATCATTAAAATCTAAAACACTATCAGTTTTTGATGTTGTAGTTTCTTCCTCTAAAACTATTTCTTCTTTAGGTGGAGTTACGATAAGCATATTATCTATAACGTCTAAAGTTAAATCTAAAATAACTGGTTTAGTAGGTGCAGATTCAAACACGCTTACTGTAGTAGCCTCATAGGGTTTATTTAATACCACAGTTCCCATAGCAGTTACCACTTCTATTTCACCACTTGATAAACCAAAAGCATCAGGTAAAAGTATTATAAGGCTTCGACCTAACTCATCTACGGTTGCTGTAAAGTCTGTTCCACGTATAGCTATGTTTGCAGTTGGAGTTTTTAAACTAATGTTTTGTTTATCTATACGATTTAAATTACCTGTTATAAATCTTGCAGTTCCTAATCCAAAAGTAAGTGCCATTTTTGTTTTAGAAGGGTCTGGGTCATAAATATATTCATCTATTAGTAATTGACTGTGCTCTGTCAATCTTACTGTAGACTCATCTAAAAATGTTATAGCCATTCTACCATCAGTAGTTATGGCTTCATCATTACTTTGTACTGCAAATTTTAAATTAGCATCATAAGGTTTATCTCTTATGATTTGTGCTGTGCCGTTTAATTCAGATATATCTCCTATATTAACAGCTTGTGCTTGTACCTTGGTCGTTTTGAATGACGCAAACAGTAGAAGCAGCAGTGCCAGAAACGGATATAATTTTGAGCCAGTCATTATCTTGCGTGCTTAATTGTGAAATATTAAATGTTCGTGAACCGCCTGTGTGGTCTAAATAAAAATATCCACCTGCAGAAGCAGTTACACCTGTTCCTGTATACGTCACTGCATTATCAGAACCATCTATATCCATATAGTTTGTAGCACCATCAATATTTATATTTGATGTAATACTATTATTAGAACCATTTATAATCCAATCTAAATCTAAGTTTGTTGCCATAGCACTAGTTCCTTGATTAAGAGTAAATGTATTTCCACTACCAGTTACATCTACATATTGATTAGAACCATCAGAACTGTAAGTATCTGTTGGGTCTACTTGTATAGTAAAAGTATTAGTTCCACCATCAAACTCATAAAAACCAGTAAAATTATCAGCAAATATGTCACCTAAAAATTTATTAGTAGCACCAATCATATTAATATCAAGTGTCATAGTATTACCGTCTAAATCAAAAGGATTTAAACTACCTGCTGTTGAATTTAAACCACCTATAATATTAGATATACCTAATTGTTCTAAGTCTATATTCGCACCTGTACCAGATTGGTCTACGTATATTTCGTTATCAGCCCCGTACGTTTGCAATGCAGTCATCATCACAATCAGGCTCATTAATTTTAATTTTTTCATGTTTCCAAAAACTCCTGTCATAACCGACATTTATAATTTTTAATACAGCACTTTCTATTGCTTTCATTAAAGCTATAGTTGTTGATTCATTCCTGGAGTTACCCATTTCTATTTCAACTAGTTCTGTTCCCGCTTCTATAAATCGAAATACATCTTCTGATTTACCATAACTAAATATAGTTTTTTCAGTCATTACTTCTATCAGTATTTCTCCTGTGGCTACTGATACCATGCGTAAGGTTATAGTTATACTATCTTCTCTATACTGAACACTAGAACCAATACCTAAATACCTAGCTCCAATGCCTCCTGTAGCAAGATTAGTTTCATAAGATATAACTGCACCTTCGATTAAAACTCCTGCAAATAATAAAGGTCTTAGTGCTTTTTTCTTTTCATCTTCTGAAACACTTTGTTCTCTTGCAGACCTTATTAGCTGTCTTTCTTTTGTCAAATTATCTAATCCAACTCTTTCAACTACTGTAAAAAAATCTCCATTTCCAGCATGTTTTAATGCTCTTATAAGTAAGGCATTTGGTTGTTGAGTTATAGCAGTGCTAAATAAAGCAAATTCACTATTGCTTTTTCTTTGACCTGTTTGGTCTGTAAATGCCATTGGATATACAGCTACTACAGGTTTTATAATTGGCTTTGGAACATTTGCTAGTTCAACTGATTGTAATTCAGATATATTTACTATGTTATGTTCTTGAAATCTATGTTCGTAAGTATCTTCTAACTGATTGAATATAGAACAACTAGAAAGTAAAGGTACCAATAGGTATAATAATTTCTGTGACTGTTCCATCTGCTTCCGTTATTTTTAAAGTTAATGTTACGCCATCACTAGTATATTCAATAGTATTGCCCTCTAAAGTAATGACACCTTCGCTTTGCGGTGTTTCACCAAATAAATTATTTACTAACTGTCTTGATAGTTCTGCATAGACTCTTGATTCAAGATTACGCATAAACCTAGCAAGTGTAGAATTTTCTTTTTCTCTTTCTATCTCATCTTGCAAAGCTTTTATTTCTTCTTTTATAGTCAACTTACGAGTATATTCTTGATTTTCTATAGTTAAGTAGTGACTTGATGTTCCTACTCCATTAAAACTAGGAGATTTAAATTTGAAAGTTATGGTATCTGCATATATATTTTGTGCAAGAATAAAAACAAACATAATTAATCCCATAAGTAAAAACCACGTAGCTATTCTAGTTTTTACTATTTCATCTTGTATTTTTTGTTTAGTCTTTTCTTTGGTCATCTCTATCTGCCTTAGCTATTTTATTACTATCTATAAGTTGTGGGACTCCTAATATAGTTTTTATTAAAGTATCTTGTCGTATAATTTCATTATCTAAACTTCTAACTCTATCTATTAATGCTACTAAAATACCATGTTGTGTATCAAGTTTTGTGCCTAACCTTTCCTCTATAGCGTTGATTTGTTGTGCTACTTTTTCATCAACAATATCTAATTTTGTTTCCATGCCGTCAACAATTCTTATAACAAGTTTATAAATAAACCAACCTAAACCTATGGCTGCTGCTATAGGAAAACCAACTTCTTGAATAAATACTACTATTTCATTCATTTGGATTAAATAATCCTAAATCTATTAGCTTTTGTCTATTTACTAAATGTTCTGACTCTATATCTTCTTTTGATTGACCGAAATATTTTACAGCCAAATGTTTATCAATCATGGCTTGATTTAAGTCAATGTCATCAGCAATTATAGAACCAAGAACTCTACCAAATTTACCTTTTTTATCTAGTTTAGTTTTAACTTTTACAGAGGAGGCTTTTTGTATAGAATCTTCTAAAAACTTAGATGCTAGTTTACCTCTAGCTTTTTCATCTAAGTTTCTAGTCCTACTTTCTGGTGTGTCTATACCATACAAACGAATTCTAGATTGAAATTTTATGCTAAATCCTAAATCAATATCAGCATCAACAGTATCTCCATCTACCACTCTTGTAATTTTACAACCATACTCGTACATATTAGTTAAGTAAATTAGCTATAAATACTGAACCAACTATAAAAGGATAAATGCCCCATATAAGCATTTCTAATTTTTTAAATTTAGCAGAGCCTTCATCTAATCTTTTTTCTATGTACTCATATCTTATGGCACATTCTCTTTCGTGTCCTTGAATATGACTCATAGCTTCTTTTACTGTAGTCATAATTTATTTATTTTTGTTGCTCCTTTTAGTTTTCTAAAGTTTTAGTTTCTGTTTCTAAAACTTCATCTGCTTGCTCTTTTGTTGAGTCAATAAATGCTTTTTCAAAAACACTTTTACTAGCCTTAACTTGGTCTAGTTGAAATTGTATTCGTGATTCTTGATTCGATAAATCTAGTATCTGCGAATGAAAATATTGTTGTTGTGGTGTTAAATCAGAAACTTTCATTTCTTTATCATTTAACATAACTATTGGTTCTTGGTTTTCTTTAGTCATTTTTACTCACTTAAAGTTTTTAAAACACTTGTTGGTGATACTTTTTCAGCTATCTGTGCATCTAATGATGTTTTCATAGCAGTAACAGCATCTGAACCCATAGCTGTTTCTACCCAACCTTGTACGTCACTAGATTTTAAACTTGACCAGTTTATAAAGCTAGATAAGTCATCTGTACTTACAGCTTGAGTTCCGTATATTGTTGAAGTCCAGTTGTTACCGTCACTATCTTTATTAGTGTCGTCTGTTGCAGTAAGTCTCCAATGTACGTTATGTACTACGTTAGATTTACCACTTTTAGAGGGATATGTATCACATGTTTTACAATCCCAAGTATATCCTATTGCCATATTTATTCTCCTTTTTAATTAGCTTTCTAAAGCTGTTATTCTTGCTTCTAGTTCCTGTATTGTTTTTACTAATAGTGGAACTAATTTACTTTGGTCTATGCCTTGATATTGAGGATTACCTTCACCATCAACTGCATCTTTTTCACCTGTAATAGCTTCTGGTACTATACCTGAAACTTCGTGTGCTAAGAAACCATCAACTAATGTATTTGTTTCATCTATTATGAAATTAAATCTAGCTGGTTTTAGTTGTTTCAATCTAGTTGTAGCATCCCAAGTATAATCTACATTTTCTTTTAACCTATAATCTGAAGATGTATTAAAAGCTGTTGATGTTGAAGTTATAGAAATACCACCAACAATTCCAGAACCATTATCTTTTTTAAATGTAATTATATCTCCATCAGAGCCCCTATTTATAGTCATGCCAACACCAGTGCCAGCATCTATATCAATACCTGTAGAAACAAAAGAATTATTAAGTCCAGTGGTATTAATCGCTAATTTACCATCAGATTTTAGCGTCATTCTTGTTGTATTATTGGTTTGAAATCTTAATCCATTATTACTGACAGAACCGAATAAAGTGTCGTTATCAGTTCCTGGGTCATTTATTGCAAGTTTTGCATAAATTGTTCCAGAACTATGAGATAAAAATAAACCGTCGTTGTCTGTAGACCCAGATTCTATTTGAAGA
>VTLG01001301.1_pt1 | contig 14242 bp, 22 predicted proteins | sample 4694571 | NCBI WGS metagenome assembly VTLG01 (sample SAMN12604809, study PRJNA352737) | marine metagenome | biome: ENVO:00000447; feature: ENVO:00000209|ENVO:00000569|ENVO:01000036; material: ENVO:00002151; isolation source: viral sequences binned using virsorter ...
TGGGGAAGAAGACAGGGTGTTATCTTCGGTGCTTACCCAGGTGGGCATAGTTCAGAAGAAGGTTTCTATACATTAACTGGAGATCTTTCAAAAATACCTGTAGCTCCTGCTTGGTTATTAGCTGAGATGAAAGCTCCTCCAAAGCCAGTACAAAATAAGAAGGATTTAGACTTTAGTGATAGAACAGAAGATGAGATTGCTCAGATCATCCATGATTGCTTATCGGTTATTTCTCATCAAGGTTTAGGTAGTAGAGAACATTGGGTGAGAGTTGGAATGGCTATTCATTCTGCTTTACCTAATGATCTTGGTTTATCTTTATGGTCATTCTGGTCTGCCCAAGATCCTGACTTTGCTGCTGAGTGGGAAGACGCAGGAGATTATGACACTCCCTGCACAACTGCTTGGTATTCATTCAAAAGCGGTGGGATTGGATTAGGTACTCTTATTTGGTTAGCAGATAGAGAAGATCCTGAAAGACATAGATTCTCTGCTGAGAATAAAAAGATCGTTAAAGAAGCTGAAGAAAAGAAAGTTCAAGAGGTTAGAACATCAACTCTTGATTTTGGCGATGTAATAAAACGTGCCAAAAATATTCTTGAGTTGGATAACCCTGCTGAAATGAACTACAAGTTAAATACTTTGGCATTGAAAGCAGGGTATAGAGATCAATCATCTTTAGAAAAACTTATTGTCGATCAGATTCAATATGAAAGCCAAAAAGGTATTCTTGATATAGCTGATCTTTTCGCACTAGATATTCAGAGGGAATACTTGATACCTGACATTCTCCCTACTCCTTCAGTTGTTCTTATATATGGTGCTGGTGGAGATGGTAAATCCATGAGTGCTTGGACTATGGCAAAACATATTGCTACTGGAGATCCTTTCCTAGTTAGAGGTAGTAAAGTTCCTGTGGATCAAGGAAATGTTTTACTACTGAATGGCGATCAACCACTATCTCAACTAAAAGAACAGCTAGAAGAAGTTAACTTTCCTATTGAAAGCAACGTAAAAATTCAAACTGATTGGCAGTTACAGAGATATGCTCAGTTCATTAAGTTGATGCAGACTTATACACCAAAATTGGTTGTTATTGACTCTTTGATTGGTTGTAGTGGTGGTAGAGCATTTGATGAAAATAAATCAGACTTTGCTCAACCCTTGTATTGGCTTACAAGAAATAACGGAGTTCTCTTTCCAAGAACAACTATCCTTATCATTCATCACGCTAATAAAAATGGTGGATTTAGAGGAACTTCAGCTATTAGAGATGCTGTTGATGAAACTTGGAAGTTATCTAAACCGACCCAAGAACAAATTAATAAGGTAGGTCGTAATAGCAGATTTATTACTATCGAAAAATCTAGGTCTGGAAGAATGGGTACTCAAATGATAATGAAGATGAAAGATGATCTTACCTTTGCTATCGCTGATTACACTCCTGAAGTTTCTGCTGATTCTGGATCTCCTACAACTGTTCAAGATAAAGTTCTTCAAAAGCTAAGAAAAATACACCCAGAAACTTATACCATAAATCAAATGATTCACGATCCAATGGTTGATGGTAAAGATGCTGCGATAAGAAAATCGTTCCAAAGATTAATCAAAAAAGGTCTTATTGAACTTATAGAAGATGATAATTCTAATAAGTCTTATAGAGCAGTCCTCGCACGGGGAGAGGGTGCATATCTTGTCCCATTAGAAGAATCTTAGTCGTACCAATAGATTTCGGTGGGACAACTGTGTGAGACAAAATAGATTGTCCCATTAATCTTGGAGCGTAGGACAACTTTACTTGTCCCATACCTTTGTCCCATAGCAAACAGTAGTCTTGGAACGGGATTATAGAGAATGGGACAATTTTAGCCACTCTCCCCAGGAAAAACACTAATTAACATTATTACAATCTGAACTTATGAAAAACAAAAAAGAAAAAGACCAAAGAATAGAGGAATTATTAAAAAAATATTGGAAAGATGCAAACGATAGCTATTATAAATATTTAAAAAGTTAATACAATGAGAATGTGATAGTATAAATTAAAAAGATATTTATGGCTGAAGCTGGCAAAAAACCTCACGGAAACAAAAAGTATTACCACGTTCTTATAGATATAAATAGAGGAGAACTATTTGATGAATACATTCGTACGAAATTAAAAATCAAACCTACTTCTTGGATAAGAGATGTAGTTTATAAATTTTTACAAGACAAGATTGATAAAGAAGTGTATGATGAAGCATTGAAAAAAGATCAAGAAAACTGGAATAGAGCAATTCAAAACCGATTACAAGGTAGAGCACTTTCTAGGATTCTTAATTCAATTAAAAAGAAAAATGAGTGATTCTAAAAAACTAAGAAAGTTAAAAGAAATAAGACGTAAAGACTTAGAAAAAAACCTTTTAGATGTAGAGCTAAAAGGTTATGACCATTATATTTTTATTAATGACCGCAACAAAGCTCAAGTTGTTTCAAAACAAGGCGGTTGGGTTTCAGAGCATATTCGTACGGCAATTCTTAAATTTAATTTTGAGATTGATAAGACTGACTCTATGGTAGTTAAAGATTTCGAGAGAAAATATCTTAATGAATACGAAAAAATTTCTTCAAAGGATGTCTAGGTTTAGGTTTTTCTTTTCGCATTTCTGCTACAACACGATTAGCTTCTAATTCAATCAATCTATTTAATAAAGAAGCCATAAAAATATCTTGGTCAAACTTCTTTCTGACCATATAAGTGCAATATCTTTTTATATCAGTTAAATTATCAGATTTCATAATCTCTCTACACTGCATTTCGATCTCTAACTCCAACTCTGGAGGTGCTGGTTCGATGTCTATGTTGAGAAATTTAGTGATTTTCATGCTGGAGGAAAAAGTTGTTTTTCTAAAATTGCAACTGCTTTATCATCTAGTGTATTTGTAGTTTGTTTTGCGATTGATTTTAGTAAATCTACGACCAATCTCTTAACAGCAGTTGTTGTTAAAAAGGTCATTAAGATTGGTTTTAGGATTTTATACATGAAATAAATATGTGTTACTTCCCAAACATAGCTAAAATGCTAGTATTGGACAAGAATCTTAACTTTTATGGAAGATCAAGAGCCTAGTAAAGTTGAAACCATTGTGAAAGTTTGCGTACTTTTGTGGTCGGCAACACTTTTATCCCTTTCATACTATGAACCGCCATCTGGCAAAAAAATTGTAGATTTTGACCCCACATTTATTGCTTCGATTTTTTCAGCCTCCACAGCTTCACTAGGTTTTCAGATAAAGAAGAAAAAAGATACTATAGTAGATAATAAGAACTCTAAAGTAGGTATCAAATGAAAAAACTGTTTGCTTTACTTCTATTCTTACCATCTGCTGCATTTGCTGATATAAAACAAGAGTTTGTTACTTCAGCACAAATTACAGTTGATATGCCTTATGTCGTTACCAATAAAGTAGGAACTACATATTCACTAAGCGGAAATAATATTACACCATCTGTAACTGTAGGAGATACCACAACATCAGGGAAGATTGGAGGGATCAATGTTGGCTCGTTATCTAACGGAGTGCCAGCTATGATTCAAACAGATACAACTATCACAACAGCAGGATCTTCGTTTTCAAAAACTGAGTCGGTAATAATGGGTGATGCCACACCATCTGCTGTAACTCCCAGTTCGGGCATTGCATCATTACCAGTATTAGGTGGTCAGACTACTATTGGATCAGGCGGTACTGCTGGATCGCTTGCATTAACTTCACTATCTAGCGGAGTTCATACCTGTACTGCTGGTGGATCGGGTACATCTTGCATAGGATCTACTAAAGTCACTATTACGATTGACTAGACTTTGGCTGCTAATTTTATTAGTATTACCAGTAAGAACCCTTGCTGTACCTATTGTTCCACAATTTCGTTCGGGTTCGAGCCAAACTTCAAGCACTTCAGAGTCGGTAATAAATGAAACTATTACGAGCCATCAATATCGGACAGGATATTCTTATTCTGCGTCAGGACATAATATTGAGTCATCGGATCTTAACGGATATATCAACCCTACAGCTACAACTCTTACAGAACAGACAGTTGGAGGAGTAAATTTTAGTTGGACTTCGCCAAACTTAGATGCTGTACCAAGATGGAAGATAACAAATGGTGGAGCAGCCTTTTCTCTTCAAGAAACACTAATCACTCCAGGGTTAGATACAGTAACCACAATAACAAGAACAATAAATACAACAACTACAACAGAAACTACAACTACCTTTGGGCAGTAGCTCTAATCCTTTGCCCTGCAAGGGTTTTAGCTAATACTACAGTTGCAAGTCCTAGCTCTAATGCTCAAGGTGTTGTAAATAACAACGCAACGATGATAACTCCATCAGCTATGCCATCTTTCAGAATGAGTCAAGGTATAGTCTGTGCTTCACCTAGTCTTACGATTACTCCTTATGTAACAGATGCTTGGTCATTTAACAGGCCAATAGAACAGGTTACTAGGCAGAATATATATGACGAAGATACTGGAGAGATAAAATATGTTCAAGAGACTCCTAGATTTGAAAAAGATAATTACAATTTGAACTATGGTATCTCTGCTCAGATAAATATTCCACTAGGAAAATCTCCTGCTCTTTGCCATGAAGCGACCCAAGTAAATATAGAAGCTCAGAAACTATTAATTAAGAAAACTAAAATGGAAATCAGCCTTTATCGTTTGGAGATGTGTGCGAAACAGGCGAAATTAGGTGTTACTTTCAAACCTAACACTCCTAGTGCTATTACCTGTGAAGATATTGTTGTTAATATCCCACCAAATCAAGTTATTCCACATACTCACAAATTAAAGTAGACAAGCCACGGGCTGTGGTAAGACTCATCTACGGATTATTATTCTACCTTATTTTTCTTCTTTGTAAGTTTCTTTACGATATTTTTTATAGCTGGTTTGATTATATTGAGAATAAAAGGGCTACTCGCAGCCACAAGGCCAATAACAGCAGTAGAAACAATAGTGCTCGGTTCTGGGATGTATTGATCCACAAAAGGAACGTCTTCATATAGAGTGATGCACTCAATCCCATCATCTCCTCTTTTATGCCCGATGACACGTTCCAATCGTTTTTCGTTACGAAAATCTCCAACCCTCTGATTGTTTTTACTAGGGCAGGGTTCTAATTCAATATCCTTTTCTTTTGGTATTTCTGGTATCTCTGGAATTGTTGCTTCTGGCAAAGGTGGGGTTTCATTGTTAACGGGTAGTTCTTCTGTAATGACAAGATTCTCAGGTGTATAGTCAAGAGGGATGAAACTAGGAAATGGTACATCGCACGATGTGAATACGCCATTTTTGTCCTCGATAAGTAAATTACGATTACCAGTATTCTTTATATCACGATGTTGATAAGTACAACCAGGAACATCAATCTCAGGTGGTGTAGTAATAGTTATATAGTGTGGGCTGTATATTTCTGGTACATTTGGAACGTATATCTCAGGAATACTTATGTCAGGTATTTCCATCTTCAACATCTCCTATAGAAATAGACCAGCCATCTTCTCCGAAAGTACCTTTTTCTACAATTTTTGGTTTTTTAGCTTTTTTATTTAATTCTTCGTGATATTTTTTTATGTCATTATCTAGCTCTAAATTAAATTTAGTCATACGCATCCAATGAATTAATTTATCTATGTAGTATTTAACTAACTTTTTTATGAACCCAAATATCATTTTGGTAAATAAACTTCTACATAAGAATTACATTTAGGACAAGACAAATTAGTTACCATAGAATATTCTTCTCCAAGAACAGGGTGAAAATCCTCATCAACACTGTGATCTCCACCCCAGATTAATTCAGTTTTACAATGCCAGCAGTTCATGTTTGTGATTCACCCATTGTTGGGGGTATTGGTAAAGATGGGCCAGTAAGATCAGGTAATCCCTTTTCTAACACTTTAGGCATTATCCCTTGAACATTGCCAAGAATTTCATTCATAACTCTTGTTTTAAACTGTTCTGAAGTTACATACTTGTAACCAAAGTACGCTCCACCACTCATGGAAGCTACCATAAGAAAAGAAACTATGCTAAGAATATTAGCGATTTTTTGAAACATGATTAAATTTGCGATACTAAAAGCACTATCTTTTTCAAGTGTGCTTGTATTACTGCTTATTCTAGCCCTATCCCCTCTTTACGTCACTATGGGCTTAATGACTAGACAAATGCAAGAAAAGGTTAATTAATCAGCAGCTTCGGCTGTATTCCCCTCTGCTACCCACGCAAGGTACTCTTGGTAGTCGGTGTTTGCTTCGTTAAATGGAATAGACAATATATTTCCATCTCTCTTTTTTAAAACACAAACTTCAACACCATCTATGTTTTTAAATAATTTGTAGATTGGGTTTGTTGGATATGCCATAGTTTAAAGCTCCGCCGTTACTGCTAATTTAGCTGATCCTTGATCTGTTTCAATCCAATAATAATCTCCTACTACTTTATTTCCTGCCGTTGATGTAATAAGTGTACCTCCACGCCTAGAAACAGTATTAAATCCAGTAAAACTATCAAAATTTACTAAGTCTCCATGACGAGTTCTAAACTCATCACCAGCAGAAGAACTTTCAACTGAAGGTGCTGTCCTCATAACAGGGTTAAAACGAATTGGAACAAGAACACCACCATTACTTGTATAAACTGTACCACCTAATCCTGAGTCATCACCAGAGTCCGTGGTTCTATCTAAAATAACTTGATAATATCTTCTACAAAGCTGTAGCTCCTGACCGAATGACCTATACTCAAAATCTGTTGCCACGCTGCCTACTTCTAATTGAACTCCTGTGATATGAAATGAGTTATTAACAGTGCTTGCAAAATTAACTTGATTTGATGTTGCTAATTTTACCTGATTTACAAGCAATGTATCAGCAGAACCTTGATTATCAGTGCCCGAAGATAAACACCATTGAACTCTAACATCATTCCAAGTACCACTTGTAATTGCAGGAAATGTGATTGTCTTCTTTTCCCATGTTCCTGATGATGAAATTGTAAATTCTTTTAAAAAAGTTCTGTTGAAAGTTCCTTGATTAACAAGACCTACAGTATAAGTGCCAATTTTATTTGAATAAACATGAAAACTTAAAGTTAATGGTTTTGCTGCACTTGTACCTAAATTTGCCTGTTGTATATTTTGTCCTTCTACGATTTGATAGAAAAAAGCATAATTATTACTGGCAATAGAACTATCAGCAATAGCAGTATTAATTTTCAAGGCATGACTAAAACCATCTGGAACAGGGTTGGTTGTTTGCTGATAAGTAAAATTATTACCACCATCTAATTTGTCAAAAACGGCAAATCTGTCAACAGAATAAAAGCTAGTATTATCTGGAACAATAGTTTCAGTAGTTCCTTTTCTTTGTGAGACAGTCATTTCCCCGTTAATTATTATATTTCTATTACTTAGATTATTAGTAATATTGGCAGTACACGTTCCATCAGTATTGTTGATGGTTAATGCAGCCGTACTTGCTGCTACACCTTTGATTGAATTGACTTTGATTTCACTCATGGTTTTGGATACTTGTCTTTAATAGCTTTGATAGTAGTTTTCCACGCATCTACACCATTATGATAAATGTCATCAAGCTGATCTTCAATACTTGGATATTCTGCTTTACGTTGTGATTTATATGAATCATTTTCTAAATCCCATGCAGCCTGTAACGCAGCAAGTCCATCTGTACAATCTTTTTCTGTTGGTTTTGAACTCCCATCATAGATAACAAGATTTGCATAAATTTTATTATAAGGGTCGCTCCAACCAAACCATTGCCCTGCTTTTAATCTGCAAATATAATCTTCAATGTGGTCTGGTCTACCTGTTAAAAAATCCATGTTATGTGTCTCCTAATTTCATAAACAAAAAGTGAGTTTGGTTATCATTAGCATTAGCGGCAACAACAGAACCACTCACACCTGAGTGAGAAAATCTTATTTTATGAGTAGAAACATCTGTGACATCAAAAATAAGATGACAATTTGCAGAAGAATAGTCATTAGTTGTTGGTACAGCTTGTGACCCATAAGATGCTCTGCTATAACTTGAGTTATCTGTTGTGGTATTAATAAGTATTGCATTTCCATTACCTTCAGTTCCACTTCCTAAAGAATATTGTTTAGAATTTGCAGTAATATAGTAAATTCCTGTTGATGGGAATGTAAACACACCACTACTTACAGTCATAGTCTCAGTTCCTAGCTTTCCATAACCACTTGGAGTTGATGCTTTTGCTAAATTTGCAGTAATAACATTTTCACTTCCATTATTAGTAATATTAGAAGTCAATCTCCAAGTCTCAGCCATTGTTATTCCTGCTGATATAGCAGGGGATAATTTAGTAGAATCTAAAGAACTCTGGTTTGTCAAAAGCGTTCCATCTGCAATATCAGGTAAAGATATAACTCTGTTATTACTAGATGAAGAAGGTGCTTGAATACTTATTGACCCACCACCTGATGCTGCGTTTAGTTTAATCTTTGCTGTCATTGTTAACTAGGTTCGGTAGGAAAGGTAACAGAACTCATATCTAAATTACCATCAGAATCAAGTTTAGGGGAGGCACTAGCTGGTAAATCACGCAAACTTTGACGATATGTTTTCCATGCTGTCTTTTTAGTTGTGGTTAGCTGTGAATCACTAAGCACGACCCAATCACAGGCTGCTAATCTAGCATCTCTTTCAAGTCTTAACAGTCTCATTGGTTCAGCATTTTGTAATTCAGTAATTTTGTTATTTACTTCTGTTTCTGTAGGTTTTGTGATTCCTGAACTTTTCCAAATAATATCAGCATAAGTATCACCTTTAATACCAAATGAAGAATTTGGCTCTAATGCAATTAATGCTTCTACTAAATAATCTCTCATTATGACTCCTTCAATAAAAACATGGTTGCCCTAGACAAATTTCCCATATAAGCAGTTTGACCACTTTTGTTTTCATAACCTTCAAACTGAAAATAATCACTACTTCCATCCATTGATATGATAGATATAGTCGTATTATTATAACTACCAGGGTCGTATGCTGAAAATTGTGAACGCTGTTGCTCACTTCCATTTTTAGTTATTCTGTTATACCAAGTCGCACCACCACTAAAACTCCAAAGCCAAATACACATATATATAACTAAATAGTTCCCTGCAACTGTGGGTGTTACTTTGTTGTTTGTAGTATCTATAGTCATATTATTACCGCTTCCAGAACCTATATCCTGTGTTACATATCCAGAGTTTGCATCATAGGTAGTGCCTAAATTTACTAAGGCGTAAGTTTCAGTTGGAGAACTTGAAGAAACTGCACCCCACTGTGGAGCAGCACTAGCACCTTGAGATAATAATGCCTGACCAGCAGTTCCGTAGTTCGCTCCAGCTATGCCTAATTGACCAGCAGCGCCTACCTTAAATCTTGACGACCCACCAGTACTTAAATCAATAACATCTGATCCGAAATTTATTCCAGTATTAGCATCTGTTCCTGTTAATGCTGGTGCGGAAGCTGATCCATCAACTCCAGAAATACCAGTAGTGCCGTTAATGTTTAATGCCATAATTAAAGAATAACAAGGATTGCACCAGATGGCACAGTTACAGTCACACCCGAATTTATTGTAGGGCTAACTGTGTGTGCGTTTTTATTAGCAGTTAAAGTGTAATTCGTTGTAACAGCTTGGTCACTCTCAAAAAACACCTCATCGTTGCCTCCTCCAGTAGCTCCAGCACCGCCCCCCACAGCAGCAAACTCAGAACCATTATATATTTCAGCACTAGCTAATGTACTATTCCATCTAAAGTCTCCTGTTGAGGGCGAACCAGGTCTTTGTGCAGTAGTTCCAACAGGTATTTGTAAAGCTGTTGTGTAATTATGTATAACATCTCCTGTAAATGTTGCTCCTGCAACTGGAGCTAGACCTAAATTTGCTGTTGCTACATTACCTATAGTTATATATGCGTTATTTGCTGCGTTTCTTATTTTTAATAATGAACTTGACGTATCAATGTGCATTTGAAATGCACTATTTATTGATGGATCACCAGCACCACTATTTGTAGAGTTGATAGCAGCAGTAATTTGATTTAATTTTGTTCGGACAGCAGCACCCGTTCCATTGTCTATGACATAGCCTGCTCCACCTGTGTTATCGACTCTAGCCATTTAGAAAAGTAACATTGATCTTATTATACTATCCTTTTCCAAAACCAACAGCCGCAAATACAAATTGCTTACTTATAGAAGCATTTGATGAATTTTTAAAATGTATTTGGAAATTATTTGCAGTTATATTTGATATTTCAAAGAAATCACCAGAAGCTAAGTTCTGAGCAGTGACATTAACTGTTGGTAAATGTTGATTAAGGGTTCCAAGTGCAGACGTTCCAACGAAGAATGGAGAATTGAATGGGACTGTGGTTACTCCTGCTGATGAGGTTATAGTTTGACCAGTTCCCTGATCTATTCTTTTTTCTAATTTTGCTGAATAACCTAACTGAAATACTCTAATATCCTGTGCTGGATCATTACTGGTAAGAACTGTTCTAAATTGAAAACCTCTTGCCTTGAATGTACCGCTTGTAAAGTTTTGAAAATCACTGTATGTAGGCGAACCAGAAGGATCATCTTGTGTGGTGCGTACAAACAGTTGAGCATCTACATCATTAGCATCTGTTCCATCAAAGTCTGTCCAAGTATCTACATTTGCAATTCTTGAATCAATTAAATCTGCTGGATAAAAACCTTCTGTTTTGAAATGCCTAACTAAATCAAGACTAAATACTGCACCTAAATCTAAAGTAGATGCAAAATCATAAGTACCTGATGGAGATATTCCTCCAACATCATCTAGTGATCCAACAGCATCAAGATCAGCAATATTATCAAATTGTCCTGCACCAGTTAAATTAAGAGAATTTGTTGTTGCATCAAAAGCTGTATTAACCTTTGCACCTTGAAACTTAGGATTATCTAAATCTTCTCTTCTGGTTTGAACAAGTAACTCATCAGTTACTTCTGGGATATTTACAACAACACTGGCCTCTCCTGCACTAAATCTACCACCATCATCTTGAAATTTAAGAATATACTCTCCAGTGATAGCAGGGACTATTGCTTCAGTTGAGTTTCCTGGAGCAGCCTCTATTAAATCAACAGCTTTCTCAAACGTACCAGTGCCATCAGTTCCAGAACTATCGTGTCTTATATAAACTAGACCACCATGAGTAACGTCAATATCTGTTGATCTGTTCCATTTCAAACGAATCAATTTACTATTTATCGGTTCAGCAGTAAGCCCTGTCATGTCTGCTGGAATAGCAGTTTTTCCTGCAAAATCTTTTGTTAATGTAGCTGGCTCTGCTGATGCTTCTAATGCTGCATTTAAACTAAACACCCTAAACTCATAATTACCTTCACTTGCATCAAATATTGTAAAATCCGTTCCCATAACAGTAGTGCTAACGAAGTTTCCGTTATCCTTTCTGTACTGAATCCTATATTGGCTAACACCTCGAACAGCTTCATAGTCAAGAATAATTTTTACTTTTGCTTTTTGATTTTCAACATAGAACTGTTGAGTAGCACTCAGACCAGTAGGAGCATCTTTTAGTTCATTTAATATCGTTACATTTCTAACAGGAAGGGGAGTCCCATCTTCAATAAACGCAAACTTTCCTGAGTTATAAGCCGTTCCAACGATGGCATAATTATCCTTATCTTCAGTTACGCTGACAACTCTCCATTGAGTAGTTTCTAAAGTGGTGTTACTCAAGATCCAAATACTATTCGCATTTGGAGCCGATGAAAAAGCGGAAGATACTGTAATAACAGCACCAGAAATACCACTCACAGGTTTAGTCTCTACCGATCCATCAGAAAGAACAACACTAAGCGTTGGATTGTTTGTAGCATCTAAATCTGTATCTTCTGTGTTATCTACAGTTACAGTTGTCGTTGTTGCTGACTTTATTCTTCCCCCTCTTCTTAACCCTGCTCTTACTGGATCGCTGACTTCTATAACTTGACCAGGTCTTACAACAACTCCTTCTGATAAACCAGTAGTAAAATTAATCGTTTCAGTAGAATTTTGCTCTTCAAATAATAAAAACCTACCTAATCTTGCAGCTTGACCCCTAGAACTACAACCAAAACCAGTAATTTTTTTATGTAAAACACCATATTTAGCTTTTGCAGAGGCATCTTCTACAGTTTCAAAATCTAATTCTTGGTTATCCATGTCAAAATATGACACGGAAACTACAGTTGCTCTTGTTTTAAGACTTGTACCCGAATAAGAAAATCCTGCTGATGTTACATTTGAAAGATTGAATAAATAGCTAGGATCTGTAGGTCTATCCTGTGAAATTGTAAGAGAACCAGCAGTCCAGTAACTTATTGATCTCATTACAGAAGTAAGGGAATTTACAACTTCATACGCATCCGATCTTGCTTGAAGAATTGTATTGCAACTAAATCTAGGTTCTTGTCCTCCTGCTCCATCATCAACTAACTCCGAACAATACACAGAGGCACTATAAAAAGCATATTTATCTAGTTGAGCTTCCGTAATATGATCTCCTAATCCATATCTAACATTTGTTAGAAGATCGAATAATATCCAAGCTGGATCAGAACACCAAACTTTAGTTGTAGTAAGCGTTCCGTTAAATGTTCCTGTGTAAGTTATTCTTCCTGTTGTAGCTTCTACAGTTCCGTTATGAGGTATTTTTATTTTTACCCCACGAACTTTATACATTCTTCTTGGAACAGATGAAAACTGTTCGGAGTCAAACCTTAATGCTGCATGAGCAATATCAGGATAAGGTCTTTGCTCATCAATAATTTCAGTAAAAGATTGAAAGAAAAATTCATTTCTTAGTCTTGTTGCATCTTCAGCATCCGCAGTTACTCTCGTCACTTGAACTGTTATAGGAAAGTTCAGTCCAGTGGGAAGATCAATTCTATAATCTCTGTTATACGCTGAAGAACTTCTTCCTGTAACTGTGTCAGATATTGGAGTGCTTGTCGTTCCGTTATTTTGAATAATTTTTATGGTTAAATCTACTGATGTACCGTTAATGTCTCCATTGCTTTCAAACTTTTGTAATCCATTAAAACGAATAGTAACTCTAACAGCATTAATATTAGAGTTTGTGATCTGTCTTGATACTGGAGTTCCGTTTTCTACTTTTACACTAACATTAGTTTCAGATTCAATATTGGAAATACCAGAAATAAATGTTTGATTTGATGTACCAAATCTAGGTTCAAACTCTACATCTTGAAAATTAAAGTCTGTAGCTTGAGTGTTTGTTGGATCGGCACTAGCTCTTAAAACTGGAGTTTTTCCTAAAAAAACATCTTTTAATGCTGCTGTATTGTAATTGGCTGTGCCTTTTGTAAATGCTGCTGCTGATGGAAAGCCTTCTATTTCACCTTCACTGAGAACATCAACAATAGTCGCAAATTGTTTACTCGATAAGGCATTAGAAGGTAGCGAGGAATCAACTACTACATCATCTTCAGAGCGATTAACAATTCCCATTTACGCTGTACCTTTTATCTGTACTGTATCAATTCCTGCTGATACTACTAGAGAACCAGCAAAAATTTCTCCATAAATCACAGGTATTGCTGTTCCTGCTCTTGATGTGTTTTGCACTCCACTAAATGAAAAGTTTTGCGATTGTGGATCTTCTGAAACCCCTGGAGGTTGTGGAACAGGAGTAAGCATCTGTGCTGCTCCTGATAAAATAAGATATGCACCAAAATTTGCTGCTGCAACAGTAAGTAAACTTGCTCCTGCTGATCCTGCAACAAAACCCCCTGCTGTTAGGGCTGGTGCTGCCCCAGGTAGTAAAATTGCTGCTCCTATTAAAGCAACTCCAGCTAATACTCTTCCTAATCTTCTAGCACCAACAGCTACAGGTACTATTTTTATTTCCTGTTCACCCATTGGGTCAAATAATTGTGTCTCATCAATCTCATTTTTCCCCACTTTTACACAATAATTTTGTTCCATCATGTGTCGTTCCAAATTAGGAAAATTTGCCAGTAAAAATTTAAAAGTATCAATAGGTGTTTTAACTTCTGCTTCAAATGTACGCTCTCCAAGGAATTTAGCTAACCTTCCGTAAACTTTAATTTTACTGAGCATAGCGATACCTCTTCTTTGTCCATTCTA
>VTLG01016960.1_pt1 | contig 14242 bp, 11 predicted proteins | sample 4694571 | NCBI WGS metagenome assembly VTLG01 (sample SAMN12604809, study PRJNA352737) | marine metagenome | biome: ENVO:00000447; feature: ENVO:00000209|ENVO:00000569|ENVO:01000036; material: ENVO:00002151; isolation source: viral sequences binned using virsorter ...
CTCAAAGCCCCTCAGCCCGGAGGAGGAGCTCGTAAAAGGTCTTTCTGTGCTCGCATGTCTGGCATGAAAGGCCCACTCAAAAAACCAAACGGCAAGCCTACACGAAAGGCACTTGCCCTACGTAGATGGAAATGCTAATGGCAATGACATACGCCGAGGACGGCTCAGTCCGCAAAAGAAAAGGAGATAAGACCGCTATGGATCTTACACCTAGAAACGAGAAGAACCTAAACAAAAGGTTAAAAATGGATCCCTTTACCGGTGGCGACGAGCTTGATAAAATAATTGAAGAGCAACGCAAACGTAAAAAACAAATGAAGGGTGATGCGTAATGAAAAAAACAAAAAAGATTCGACCATTCGATGAGCAGAATACTAATCTTGCTATGGGTAAGTCACCCGGTCAAAGAGCTAAATCGGATGTCTTAAAGAGTATCAAAAAACTTACCAAAGAAGGTAAGCATCTGGATGCTCAGGCTCTGTATAAAGAACAATTTCCTAGAGTATAATGGCACACAAGAAAGGATCAAAGTGTGGCTGCAAGCATGGAGGTAAAAAGAAGTAATGGGTAAGTTATGTCCACGTGGTAAAGCAGCTGCCAAAAGAAAGTTTAAAGTATACCCATCTGCATACGCTAACGCTTATGGTGTAAAGGTATGTAAGGGTCAAGTCAAAGCTGGTGGTAAGAAGAAGACTGCCCCCGGCTACACTAAAGGCAAGAGAAGATGAGCTTAAAAAGATGGTTCGACGAGAAGTGGGTTGATACTAAAACTGGTAAGCCCTGCGGCAGACAGAAAGGTGAGAAGCGTAGAGGCTACCCTGCTTGTAGACCATCTAGGCGTGTCTCATCTAAGACACCTAAGACTACAGGTGAAATGTCTAAGAGCGAAAAAGCTCGCTTCAATCGGACTAAAACAAGTAGTCGACGTATAAACTACAACCATAAACGTCGTAGTAAATAACAGCATGGGAGCACCTCAGAGTCGGACTCCCTTGCCATTGGCGAGAGCCCAGTACGCTGGATACCTTGAGCCGTCTAGACGGTGGGATAGACCACAAAAAATGGCCAAAAAAATTTCAGATCTGAGAAACGTAAACCAATATCATTCTTAGAAATGGCACAACAACAATCAGGTGCTAGCCAACTAGCTCCGTTAACCGTACCGGGTGCTAATAATGGTGTCTCTACTACTACCGAAAATAGGAGAGCCCTTTATTTAAAGTTGTTCTCAGGTGAGATGTTCAAAGGCTTCCAGAGAAACACTATAGCCCGTGACCTTGTAATGAAAAGAACACTTACTTCTGGTAAGTCACTTCAGTTCATCTACACAGGTAGAACATCCGCCGAGTATCATACTCCCGGAAACAGCATACTAGGTAACTCCGATGGAGCACCTCCAGTAGCTGAAAAAACAATTACAGTTGATGACCTACTCATCAGTTCTGCATTTGTTTATGAGCTAGATGAAACACTAGCACACTATGACTTGAGAGGAGAGATCTCAAGAAAGATCGGTTATGCTCTTGCAGAAAAGTATGACAGAAAGATCTTCAGAGCGATTACAAAATCAGCTCGTAAAGCACACCCAATCACAAAGACTAACTTTGTTGAGCCCGGTGGAACACAGATCCGTGTAGGTACATCTACAAACGCATCTGATGCTTACAACGCTTCTAACCTAATCAATGCTTTCTATGATGCAGCTGCTGCACTAGATGAGAAAGGCATTTCTGGTGACGGAAGAGTTGCTGTCTTGAACCCAAGACAATACTACGAATTGATACAGGGCGTTGAGTCAAACGGACTTATCAATCGTAACGAGAGAGGAGACGCTTTACAGTCTGGACAAGGCATCATTGAGATAGCTGGTATCACCATCTACAAGTCAATGAACATTCCTTTCTTTGGCAACTTCGGAACTAAGTATGGTTCTGGATCTGCTACAAACCCCGGTGTAACAGACCCCGGAAACTCAGGCTCCTTCGTAGAAGAAGCAATGGGTGACGACCACAACGTAACCGTAAACGATTACGGTCAGCAGGCTAAGTTCAACAACTCTTGTGGACTTATCTTCCAGAAGGAAGCTGCTGCTGTTGTAGAAGCAATTGGCCCTCAAGTACAGGTAACATCTGGAGACATTTCAGTTGTATACCAAGGCGACGTAATCTTAGGTCGTCTAGCTATGGGTGCAGACTTCTTAAACCCAGCTGCTGCTGTTGAATTATTCGCAGGCACAGCAACAAAGCCAACAGCGTTTGGTTAATTTATACTTTATACGGGAGCTTCGGCTCCCCTTTTTTATATGGCTTCCACAACTATTGATCTCGATACCGAACTATCCGCAGTAAACAGTATACTGGGGGCTATCGGACAATCACCATTGACTACTCTTAACTTTGATAACCCAGAAGTAGCAATGATCTTTAACCTACTCCGTGATGCTAACGTAGACACGCAAGCAGAGGGGTGGCATTTTAACACAGAAAAACATGTAAAGTTTGCAATAGATGCTAACGGCAAGATAGCTATTGGTAATGATATATTGTCTATGGATTTACATGAGAACCAAGCAAAGCGTACACATGATCTCGTGCGTCGTGCTGGATTTTTATACGACAAGATAGATCATACAGATGTATTTACAGATGATCTAACCTTAGATGTTGTCAGACTATACAACTTTGAAGACTTACCTGTTATCTTTAGAAGATATATAACATACAGAGCGTCTAGAGTTGCTGCTACAAAGCTAGTTGCAAACCCTAATTTAGTAAAACTACTAGCTCAACAAGAAGCACTTGCGAGAGCTGCTCTTATGGAATACGAGTGCAATCAGGGCGACCACAGTATGTTTGGATTTGAAGATAATAGTGCATATCAAACTTATCAACCTTGGAGGAACCTTAGAAGATAATGGCAATCAGAATTAAATTTGAAGACGCACGCGGTAGAATATATAAAACTCCAGTTATAGAAGATACTGATGCAATCTTCAAAAGGCCGAGTGTCTTGACAGACGATGATGAGTATGACTATAATCGAAAAAAGAATCAAGGCCGATCTATAAATTTTACTAAAGGGAAAAAGAAAACTAACTCAGTAAACGCATAATGGCAAGTATCACACAAACTATCCCTCAATACTCACTAGGAATGTCAGAACAGCCTGACCAGCTAAAGTTTCCCGGTCAGGTAACAGAGGTAACAAATGCAATACCAGACCTAACCAAAGGTCTATTTAAAAGACCCGGTGCAAAAAGAATCGGAACTGACAAGCTAACTAACGTACAGAGTGGAGGTTCGTGGTTCCATTACTTTCGCGATGAGTCCGAAGGATCTTACATCGGACAAGTAGCTGCTGACGGTCAAGTTCGTGTATGGAGTTGTAGCACTGGTGCACAGATGACTACAAGCTATACACATAATTCAGTAAACCATCAGACAACAGTTACAAACTATTTAGCTACAAACACACCAGAAAACTTACAGTTCTTAACAATCAATGATACGACTTTTGTCAATAATCGTGATACTACTAATGCTAACACTCTCGTTGGGACAACGGGAACTACAGCTTCTGCACCACATGCTCACTACGGGTTCATAGAACTACTACGTACAGAAAATGGTAGACAGTATGGTGTTAACATAAATAATGGTACGGCTGTCACCACATTGACACGTGCTACTAAAATAAAAATTACAGATCATAGCTTAGATGAAAGTGATGGATCAGGTCATTGCCCCGGTATAGGCACAGAAGTATATGCTGTTACAGCTAAGAGTAGCTACGGTGCATCAGAAAATATAACTAATGTAAAGAACAGTAGTGGCACTGTGTTGACATCTGGTAAAACCAACCTAACATTTAGAGTTACAGCTCTAGGTCAACAAGGTGTAAGCCCTAACTACAGTGCTAGTCAAAATGGCCCCGGTGGTAATAACTACAGATGCAGTTATAATATAGAGTCCGTACTTTTACATGGTGGAGAAGGATGGGCTGTCGGTGATGTAGTTCGAGTTATACCAGAGCACGCATCTACGGCTGATAGTTCTGACTCACAGGCATATATAGATGTAACTGTAACTGAAGTAGAAAGCACACAAGTAAATGCTACTATATCCTCTAATGGTGATGGACTTATACGACCAGCTCCTACCCCTTTTGACGCTGATACAGCTGTTACTGCTGATACTATTATTGGTAGTATTATAGCTGATCTACCATCAGGTGTTACAGGCCAGCATATAGGTACAGGTATATACTTATCTAGTTCTAACCCATTTAGTGTAGAGGTTGTTGAAGAGGATCTGATGAGATGCTTTCAAACTTCTGTAAATGACGTACAGAATCTACCTAACCAATGTAAACATGGATATATAGTAAAGATAGCTAACTCTAGAATGTCAGATGAAGATGACTATTATCTTAGATTTGATGGTGCGAACAATAGAGATGGTAATGGATCTTGGTCTGAGTGTGCAAAAGGTGGTATAGCAAAGACTCTTACTAACATGCCACTGGTTATACAGCGTACAGCTACAACCACATTTACAGTTAGACCGTTTGATTATGCTGATCGAGAAGTTGGTGATGATCTAACTAACCCGATGCCTTCTTTCGTAGGTCAACGTATAAACAAGGTATTATTCTTTCGTAATAGATTAGCTTTACTGTCAGGCGAGAATGTCATAACATCACGACCGGGAACGTTAGGAACCCCTGACTTCTTTGTCGAAACAGCTTTGACTGTATCTGCTGCTGATCCTGTTGATATATCAGCTGCCTCTATGTTTCCTTCAGAATTATTTGATGGTATAGAAGTAAACACTGGTTTGGTAGTATTTAGTACAAATCAACAATTCCTACTTGCAGCAGATGATACAGTTTTCAACCCTGATACTGCAAAGCTACGTAGTATAGCTACATTTAATTACAACGAAGATATACCCCCGGTATCTCTAGGTACAACACTTGCATATGTTGACAACTCTGGTAAGTTTAGTCGCTTCAATGAAATGGCAAACATAACACGTGAAGGAGAACCAAACATAGTAGAAGTAACTAAAGTTGTACCTACACTATTACCAAAAGACATAGACTTACTGACAAACTCTAGAGAAAATGCTATAATATTGTTAGGTAAGACTGGCTCAGATGATGTCTTTGGTTATAAATATTTTCAAGTATCTGAGCAAAGACAACAGGCTGCATGGTTTAAATGGAAGCTCAACAACCCATTAGTATACCATTTTATTATTAATGATGAGTATTTCTTTTTAGATAGTGATTACTATTTACAAAGCATCAAACTTGTGCAGACTGAAGATGACCCCTCTATTGTACAAGATAATGTCGACTTCTTACTTCATGTGGATAATCATACTACTGTTAGCGGTGGCAGCTTTAACTCAGCTACAAACACCACAACCTTCAGTAATGTGGGCTGGCTAAATACAGTCACCACACCAAACCATGATCTCGTGGTAATTGATACAAACACTAGCTCCGTAAGAGTTGGTAGATATGCAAAGCCTACAGTAAGTGGTACAAACTTTACGCTACCGGGTAACTGGTCAGGAGTTACACTTACTATCGGTTACATTTACCCTTACGAAGTTAAGTTTCCTACATTCTATGCTACTAGACAGCAAGGTAGTTCTACCAGAGCTGATGTAAATTCATCACTTGTCTTACATAGAATCAAGTTTCATTTCGGTAAAATAGGACTTTATGAAACAACACTCCAACGAGTTGGCAAAACTGACTACACAGAAGTCTATGAGTCAACACAGCTCGACGAATATAAAGTGTCTGATGCACCATATCTCGAAGAGTTTATCAAAACTGTCCCAGTCTACGAAAAGAACACAAACGTAGATGTGATACTACGATCATCTCACCCAGCCCCAGCTACATTACGTGCTGTGTCTTGGGAAGGAGACTTTTCACCTATGTTTTATAAACGTGTCTAATTACATACACCCACTTACATTGGAGGCTGCCACTCAGGTTGCCTCTAATCTCCGTCCAGATGACCGCAGAGAGGTCGAAGAAGGCCATGGGATACCGTTGCCCTTCTTACCCTCTTTGATGGCTCACAACCCCTCCTACGTGTATTTTACAGTGCCTGACGGCAAGACTGCTGGCATGGCGGGAGTAGGAAAAGATGGTGATATATGGATGCTTTGCACTCCAGAAATACACCGATACCCAATTACATTTGCAAGAGAGGCCAAACGGTATGTCGATAGCCGTGAAGAGCCCCTCCTCTGGAATATAGTTGATAGTAGAAACAAGGCACACTTAAAACTGCTAAAGTTTCTAGGCTTTAAGTTTTTACGTAAGTTAAACCATGGGCCAAACAATGTAACATTTATTGAATTTTGCCGTGTGCGTAGACGCTAATGCAGGGGCAAGAGCAGCCGCTCGAGAAAGAGCTGCTCAGAAAGATGCAATCTTTGCCCAAGAAGGTCTTAAGTTTTTTAACAAAGAGACTACTCTAAAAAGAACACAAAACTTAAATATACTCGGATACTCACGTGACGTAAGTGATGCCATGGCCGGTGCTTTAGCACAGATAGGTGAAGGTAGAACTAGAGTTGAAGATGCTACTCGAGCATACTTCGCTTCCAAAGCCGTAAACGAGGGTGGCCGTAGTAGAAGATTTGGATTTAAAAAATACCAACAGCTTCTTGCAAAAAGACAAGAGGTTGATAGTGTAATAAATAATATACTCGGAAGAAACCTAGCATATACTCAGGAACAATCTAAACGTAAGTTCCAAGTTGCACAAGCTGGAGCAAGAGAAGCTCTCGGTATACCAGCTGCATATGGTGCACCTGTTATGTTACCTCCAACCAACAGACTTGGTGGTGCTCTACAGATTGCAAGCAGCATAGCTAGTATATACAGTGCTTTTAATCCCACTGGCTCAGATATTAAGTTAAAAGAAAATATAGAACAGGTTGGTGTGTCACCTGATGGCTACAAGATATATGAATTTAACTATAAAGGATTTAAGGATAGATGGCGTGGAGCTATGGCTCAGGATGTTGTCAAGAAGAATCCAATGGCTGTAGGTATACAAAATAATTACTTAACTGTAGACTATAGCAAAATTGACGTTAACATGGAGCTCGTATGACATCATCATCATTTGGAAATATTATAGGTACACAACGGGATCAAATACCAAAACCCGTTATACCTAACTACGCTCAAACTGAGCCTAATCTTGAAGAAAAAGTAAACGAGCGAATCAATGAAAATCAGGCAGATCTCAAACAATTTGGTGAAGAGCTTGCACAAATTGCAGAGCTAAGGTCTAAAAACTTTTTTGACAATCTTTCTGGCCTTGAAGGTTTGTTAACTAAAGTTGGTAATATAAAAGAAAACCGTGAAGCTAATCGTGAAGCTAGAGAAACTAGAAAAAAGTTTAAAGAGCTGTCACAAGAATCTAAAGACAGAATTTTAGATTATGAGTTTAGATTACAAGATGCTAATGATTCTGAGAAAGAGGCTTTACTTAGAGACCTTGCAAAAGAAGGAGATGAGGATGCTTTTACCTTACTCAAAGCTCAATACTTTCCTGATGTTGAAGAGTTAGACTTTCGAGAAACTAAAGATAGATTTACTTCTTTAGTCCCTTCTGGCTACAATACTTATATAGAGGGTAAGGCTATCTATGACCAGAACACTGAGGCACAAGCCGAACTTATATCTGAAGACGGTATAGAATTAGTGCTTACTAATTTTTATCTTGAGTTATCACGGAAAGGAGTTAACATAAATAGTTCTTCGGTTCAACGATATGTAAACAGAACTCTTTTACCCAAATTAATTAAAGAAAGAGAAAATGCACTAAGAACTTGGAATCAGGGTAGTTATAACAGATATACTGTTAGACGTGATAGAGATATAACTGAAAAGTTTGTAGATACAGTTAACTCGTCCCAACAAGTTACAACTACTGATGCTTTAGGTCAGACCACTACCAGCACTGTATATAATGGTGTATTTGACGCACCAGATGGTGAAGGTGGATTGTTTGAGATAACTATGAACAAGCTAGGTCTTGACAATAAAGCTCAAGCCGTAGCTTACTTTGCTGATCTTGTTACCCAGCCCTCAGTTGCAGCTAGATTAGATGCGGGTGGTATATTATATTTTTTAAATAGCGCAACATTTATTGACTCACGTACAGGAGCTACGGTTGAAGGTTATCTTAATTCTACTTTTAGCAGTGAAGCTGTACGTAGAGGTAATATTAATATCTTTAATGATCTTTTAGATAAGATAGTTGAAACCGACGATGAAGTATATACTGCTCTAAATGAACGGTATGAACAACAAATTAGACAATTTAAGATAGATAATAATGGTAAGATAACTCTAGGTCAGCTAGCTATATTTGAAGCAGATTATACTCAAGAGTTAATAAACTTAGGACTTCGCACTGATTTACCTAGACCTGCATTTTTTACTGGTGATGAAACATCTGGCCAAGGTAATGAGTCTTACTCTAGTAAAGTAGGCGTTGCTAATTCTGTAAAAAGTAAATCTAATTTTAAAGCTGATTGGGAACAGCTATTAAAAAACGATCAAAACCCTTTTCCAAAACTTAATTCAGTACAGGTTCTAGCTATACCCGGTGCAGAAGCTGAACTTGAAAAACTAATGAACCAAACAATAAGGCTAACTGGTGCTTCAGAAGATCAAGCTTTTGTTAAACATTATAACAACGTATTAGAAGACTTAAAAGCAGGTAAGTTTGATATAACATTTGATGAGCTTAGACCTTTATCTCCAAAAGATATAGAGATTGATGTAAATAGACTAACATCGAATACAAGCGAGTGGATGGGTAGTGAAGTAACTAATTCAGTATTTGAAAAACGTGCTTTACAAAATTACATTAAGTATAAGGACGGTAACTTTAAAGGTGAGTTTCCAGCCTATCTTAATATATTAGGAAACGCTAACGGCATGACTGGTAGGCAGTATGCTATATCTAGATTAAGAGCTATGGGTTTACTAAGTCAAAATAATAAATTTGCAGAAAACCCAGAAGATAAATTAGGACTTTCTGATAAAGATAAAAAGTTTTTATTTTTAAATGCTAACGCAACTAAAAACTTACAGCTTCTAAACACTACAGACGACAATAGATCTAACGAAAAGCTCATGCTTGACCAACTAAAAAATGGTAACTCTGTAGAATTTTTTGAAGGTAAAGGTATGATTTCGTCGGTGTTAGATAATCTTGGTCAAGGTCAGACTATTAGAACTGTAGAAGAGATTTACAATCTAGCTAAATCTGGTAAAGCTACTAATTTTGGCCTTTATGGTTTTTCAGCAGAAGAACTGATAGCTGCTGTAGATAGTGGTGCTATAAGCTTAGATGCTGATTTTAACGAAGATACTCAAAGTCTTATGGCTGTTGAATTAGTCAGAGTACAGGCTAATAAAAGTAACAGCATCATGGGTGCTTTAACAGAAGCAGATAATGACTGGAGAAGGCTGTCTAACCTAAACGAAATTGAAAAAGCTGCTGTACTTAGATTCTTTCCGAGTCTTAGAAATATGCCTATGAACCAGTTCCATAACTTACAACAAGATATAGCTTTAGTATACTTAAATGATGTAGAAGCGGCTAACAAATCTCTTGGACTTGATAAGTTGATAGACGAAAACCCAAGCTTAGAGTTCCTACGTACAACAGATAGAGAAGGTCAAAAAGTAAAATCACCTACCAACAAAGTATCACAATTTATATACGAATCTAGTGACAAAAGGCCCGGATCTGAAGAGGCTGCTAAAGATGAGAGACAGTTGCTACTTAGAAACTTCTTTAAAAGTAAAATTAAAAGAGGAGAGCAAGTACCAGAAGAAGTCCGTAGAGCACTTAACTTTACTAGACGAACATTTAATGATAAATTTGATTACCTTAAGACTTACGGAACAAAATAGATGGAGCCAGATTACAACATAGACGAGAACCTCGTAGATAACGTTGCTGATAAAGCACAACAAGAGTCTGACGAGTATCGAAACCGAGTTATTGCAGAACAAATTGCTGCATCAAACGAACAACAAGAAGAAGAGCAGGCTCTTAGTGTACAAAAAGATCCTCGTAACGCTGAAACATGGGATCTCAGAGGTCTTGCAAAGGAAGCTCAATCCATTTTATCTGGAGGTTTACAAGATACTGCATCTTCTATTGCAACATTCCCAGAACGTACATTTGATGCGCTATCTGGAGAAATGCAAAAACAAAACCAAAACGGTGGCTACAGACCTGACTGGTCGCCTTTTGGTGGTTATGACAATCCAATAGAAACAAAAACATGGTGGGGCAAGCAGTTAAGAGGTCTAGTTCATTTTGGATCTCTTTCTGTTGGCGCACTACTAGCTGCTAAAGGTATAGCTGCAACAGGAGTAGTAACTATACCAGCTGGTTTATTAGCTGTAACTAAAGCTAACTTTGTAAGAGGTGCTGCATTAGGAGCTGTATCTGATCTTGTATCTAAAGAGTCAGATGGTCAAAATGCTATGGGTGCATTACGAGCTAGATATGGCTGGTTTGACACCCCACTAGCTACAAAAGATACTGACCATCCTGTTATGATGAAAATAAAAAACATCGTAGAAGGTATGGGTATAGGCTTATTCTTTGACGGTTTAGCTTACACACTTAAAAAAGGCGGTGGTGCAGCTATAAAACAGATACAAGATAGAAACAAAAGTCTAAAAGATCAAACAGTTGCAGCTGGTTTAGCACAGCTAAGAAAAGGTGAGATACAGTTTAGAGCAGATAAAAATGCACCTATATCTCAACCACACCAAGGAGCACACATAACAGAAGTAGAACCACAGAAAGCACGTGAACAATTATCTCGTACACGTAACGAATGGGGTGCAGAAGAAGGCTCTGCTGGTTCTGTAACAACACCTTTGGAACGAGAACGTATTGCACAAGAAGGTGGTACAGACGTAGATCAGGTAGAACGTATTTACAAAGGACTTATTAGTAGCGAGAAGTTTGCTAAAGAATTAGACGCTGCAAAAGGTGACAGAGTAAAGCTTGCAGAAACTTATAAAGAGTCTGTAGAAGCACATCAACGTATTACACAAGGTAGAAACGCTGCTGATATGTCAGCTAAAGAGTATCTAAAAGAACTATTTGAAGCGCAACCTGATGTTATTGATGGTATCGAAGTATGGACATCTAAAAATGTGGTTATTGCTGATTTAATATCTGGTACATTGCTTAGACAATTACGTGATCTAGGCACAGCTGGACGTGAAATAGCTGATTTAGTAGACCTTACTGACATAGACGGGCCTGCTAAACAGATAGTAGACACTATGCTAACTGCACTATATCAAACTAAAAAAGCTAGATTTGTAAAGTCTGACTCTTTTAGGGCACTATCAGCTACTGGTAAAAAAGCAAAGCAATCTCTTGACGAAGCTTTAACACAAGAAATGGCAGACACTAGAGAGTCTATCATGAGTATTCTAAAGATTGCTAAAGAAGATGATGATGATAATTTATTAAACGCACTGTTTGAAGCTTTTTCAATGATGAAAGATTTGAATAGTTTAGATGACTTTGATAGATGGGCACGCACTATTATAAAAGGTGGTGCACTAGAACCCGGTGGTATAAATCGTACTGGTGCTATGATACGTGAGCTAGAAGGTGTTATGACACATAGCATATTGTCTGGCCCTAAAACACCAGCTAGAGCTATTATGGGTACATCTACTGCAACATTTTTAAGACCTCTTGCTACAGCTATCGGTGCTACGTTACGTGTACCTTTTACTGGAGATACAGCTACATTACGTAGTAGCTTGTCAGCGGTCAATGCTATGGTCGAATCTATACCAGAGTCCTTTGAGTTATTTAGAACTAGACTAAACTCATACTGGAAAGGAGATCTACGTAGTATAAAGACACGTTATTCAGAATATACACAAGGCGACGAGAACTGGGAAATACTTAGACGTTGGGCAGAAGATAGTGGTAGAGCAACAGATGGAGACAAAGCTGCATTTTATACAGCTAACATGGCACGTAACTTAAATAATAGTAACATGTTAACTTACTCTACTAAGCTTATGGCTGCTACTGACGACTCATTTGCATACATACTTGGTCGTGCAAAGATGCGTGAAAAGGCTATGCGTCGAGTATTAGATATGCAGAAAAATGGCATTGAGTTACCAGAGATTACACCTGAGCTTCTTAGAGCTTACGAAGATGATTTTTACTCACAGGTATTTGACTCTAATGGTAACATTATTGACGAAGCTACACAGTTTGCACGTAAAGAAGTTACACTTACACAAGAACTTACAGGCTTTGCAAAAGGTCTAAATGATGTGTTTACTGCTGCACCACTAGCCAAACCATTCTTTTTGTTTGCTAGAACTGGTGTTAACGGTCTTGCACTTACAGGTAAGTATACACCCGGTTTTAACTTCCTAGTCAAGGAGTTCAATGATATAGCTTTTGCAAACCCTAACGATCTTAGCAGTGTATCTAAGTATGGTATTTTTACACCAGAAGAATTAGCTAATGCTAGATCTTTACAACTAGGTAGATTTTCTATGGGATCTGCGGTAGTGTTTATGGCTGTACAGGCATGGATGCGTGGCGATCTTAACGGTAATGGCCCAGTAGATAGGCAAAAAAGACAGGTATGGTTAGACGCTAAGTGGGAGCCAAGAACTATTAAGATTGGTGATGTACGTGTAGGTTACGATCAGTTTGAACCATTTAACCTTATTATGTCTACAATCGCTGATGTAGGTGACGCAAGTGAACTTATGGGTGAAGAGTGGACAGAAAACCAGTTAGGCAAGATATCTCTTGTCATCGCACAAGCTATTACAAGTAAGTCATACCTAGCAGGCATACAGTCATTTGTAGACTTATTTGGTGGCAGACCCGGACAAGGCCCACGTATTGTAGCTGGATTAGCTAACAACGTTGTACCTCTTGCTGGTCTACGTAATGAAATGGGTAAACTATTTACACCATATATGCGTGAAATAAATTCCGGTATTATACAGTCTATACGTAATAGAAACTTGTTAACAGAACAGCTAGCTGGTGATAACAAGCTACCTATAAAGTATGATATGCTTAACGGTAAGCCTTTAAAAGATTGGGACTTTCTAACTCGTGCATTTAATGCTGTGAGTCCTGTAAGCTTAAACTTAGAGCAAAGTCCCGGTAGACAGTTATTATTCAATAGTGGATATGACTTACGTTTATCAACTTACTATGCTCCTGACGGAACTAAACTTACTAAAAATGCTGAAGTTAGATCTTTATTTCAACAAGCTCTTGGGTTACAAAATCTTGAACGTGAACTAGATAAATTAGCTAAAAATAAAAGAATACAAGCATCAATACAGCAGATGTATGATGATATAAAGTCTGGTAGACGTGGTGATTTTGACGTAAGAGATTACTACCATAATCAAATAATTGAACAGATGTTCTCAACTGCTCGTAAAAAAGCTTGGGCTTCAATTAGTAATAAAAGGTCTGTACAAGCACTTATACTGGATCAACGGGCTGGTAAGATAGAGCAACTTCAAAAACGAGTTAACACCGCAAACATCCTCAACATATACAAATAAATGGCAACAACATTCGTAGATTACACTGGGGATGGAAATGCGACAAAAGCGTTTTCTTTTCCCTCTATACAAGAATCTGATGTAAAAGTAGAAGTAGATAATGTCCTAAAAACGTCTGGTACTCACTATAATATTACAAGCTATACTACCACAGGTGGTGGTAATGTAGTTTTTACATCAGGTAATATACCAGCTAGCCCAGCAGATATTCGCATCTTTCGTGAAACAGATGTAGATACTGCAAAGGCTACATATACAGCAGGTGCGTCAGTTAAAGCAGCTGACTTAAATAATAACCAAGAGCAAATACTGTTTGGTATACAAGAAGAGCAGAATCAAACAATACAAACACATGAGATAAAAGACTCAGCAGTAACAACTGCAAAAATCAAAGACGCTAATGTTACTACAGCTAAGATAGCAGATAGTAATGTTACTACAGCTAAAATAGCAGACAGTGCAATAACATCTGCAAAGATTGCTGATGGTGCAATAGTCAATGCTGATGTCAATGCGTCAGCTGCTATTGCTGGTACAAAGATTGCACCTGATTTTGGTTCACAAAATATAGCAACGACTG
>VTLG01010391.1_pt1 | contig 14241 bp, 16 predicted proteins | sample 4694571 | NCBI WGS metagenome assembly VTLG01 (sample SAMN12604809, study PRJNA352737) | marine metagenome | biome: ENVO:00000447; feature: ENVO:00000209|ENVO:00000569|ENVO:01000036; material: ENVO:00002151; isolation source: viral sequences binned using virsorter ...
ACGATGACAATACTGGACGTAACATTAACGCACTATTCAGCAACAAGAATTTAGTCGCGCAGTTTCAGATTTGCTTAGATCAATATGCTGCCTTTACAAAAGGGATTGAAGACATTTTTAGTTTTCCATTAGGCAAGGATGTAAGGTCTATCACAGGCCCAACAGACATCATAAGAGGGCAGGGGTACAGGTTTGTGTACCTATGGCATGGTGGGCGTAGGTATTCGATAAATATCAAAGATTTGAACTTTGTTAAGACAAGGTTTCCGTATCAGAGTGGTTCAGGTATCCCTCAATTCGTGTCTGTTTGGAATGATGAAATTTACTTCTATCCTGACTCCTCTACTGATTATAGAACAACAACACTGGACGGCGAGATATCAGATTCAGCGACTACTATAACAGTCGTTTCTACTACAAACTTCCCCCTACAGAATGGACGGATAACCATTGGGACTGAAAAGATTAGGTATGAGTCTAAAACAGCAACTCAATTTTTAAATTGTACAAGAGGAATTGAAAATACAACTGCACAATTACACGAAACAGCAGCAGAGGTAAAAGAGAACAATTTGATGATTTTTTACTTCAAAATGGTAAAGAAGATCACGGTTGATGAGAATGATGTTGTGTTCCCCGAAGATATGGAACGGGAGTTACCAATCGCTGAAGAACACATGATCAGTATAATCGACTTAACTACTTACATGCTACTGATGAAAATTGATGCAGTTCGAGCAGAGCCTTACAAAATGGATGCAGGGTCATTTCTGGATAGAGCGAAGGAAGATATTGAATGGGGGAGATCTGACATAACGAGTGGGTTAATGATTAGCTCGCCCTTCGATTTTGAAGTGAACAACGTTGGAGTAACGATGTAAGATGGACATTGTTTTATCTCAAACGAAAGGCTGGAGAAACGATAGAGGAAGAAAGTTTATTGGAAAAGACTATCTGTTTGATATTTCTAACTATAACTTTGATAGTATCATCGGCTGCAGTCGCATTAATTTTCCAAATGTAGAATATAATATAGCTGGGGCTGATGGGATAGATGGGATGTATGAGTTCAGATACATCGGAAGCCTTGGAACATTAGTAAAAGAAAATATTGTGGTTGTCGGTGGGAGTGTTATTAAAGACTTTCTCGATGCTCCAGTTACGATGCACACAGGGCTAACAGCAGGACACAAATGCACCTTTGCAGTTCTAAACGACAAACTGTTTATTTCGAATGGGTTCGATGATGTTTTGGTGTACGATGGTACGCATACCTATGAAATGGGCGCCCCACTAGCCAAAAATTTAGGAGCAGCAGGCGTTCTAACAGGGGCATATTATTATGCCATAACGTACGAAAAGGATGGGGTAGAATTAGTTACAGGCGCAGTTTCCAATACCGTTAATCCCAGCTCTAACTCAATCACTATTACCTGCCCTGTCGGGCCATCAGGAATCACGGATCGGAAACTTTACCGAACCGAAGCAGGAGGTTCAACACTCAAACTACTCACAACTCTAGGGGATAACGTAACGACGACATATGTAGATAATATAGCTGATGGGAGTTTGGGAGCAGCTATCCCATCAATTAATTCTGAAGCACCCAAACCTAAATTCATAACCGTGATCAATGAGCGATTGGTAGGGGTTGGTGTTAGCAGAAGACCTAATTATCTCTACTACTCCGAAACCGAAATCGAATCGCTTTTTGCCACAATTGGAGTATCTGACGTTTCAGGGCAAGGGAACGACAATACGGGATTGACAGGGATGGCCGAAGACTATGACCTAATCGTAGTTTTTTCTGAAAAAAGGATCTATACGGTAGACCTGTCAGGTGAAACAGCCAGCGTAAAACAGACAACCTCAAACGTTGGGTGTTTGGACGGTCACTCAGTAGCAAAAGTGCCGCCGAATCTAGAGTTTAAGGGTGGGTTGATGTTTGTCTCTAATGAGTACGATGTAAGGGTATTTAACGGAAATTTAGCCGTAAATCTAGCAACATCCTTTGATAATCTTGCTACCGAGAACTTTTCCGCACAGCTTAACAAAGATGATATGCGTCTTAATATGGAAAATGAGGAGTTAGAAGGGCTATTTTTCGATTACAAATATCACTTAATCATAGATACAGAGATATATATATACGACATCAGGATCATGGGATGGTCTAAGTATTTTATAAAGACAGCAAGCTACTCACCTGAGTATAGAACGTTTGGTATTTTGGGAGAAAAATTTTATATCGGACAGAAAAATACGGGGATTGTCGAAGAAATGTATAAAAATGAGTTATACAGAGATGAGTCAGTCAGTGCTTTTTTCGAGACTTCGGAACTTTTTGTAAGTAACGATTACAAATACTGGAAAGATTTAGTTATTTATTATGGAAACACAGGCAATGTTACGCAAAATATAATCATAACCCTAGACAACAACTCTAACCTCTCCAAGACAGTATCTTTTTCGTTTACTTCGGACGGCTTTGACTCGACATATTTTGACCCTACATATTTTCAAACGGCTACAAATACGGATGATTATCGAGTGGCGCATATAAACGAATATGCTAGGTGGATACGATTCAAATTCAGCGGTACGAACAAGTTTAATTTTAGAGGTTTCAAGATGACAGTAGATGGAATAACCAATAAGGAGGAATAATTATGGCGGATTGGAGTAAAAGTTTTAATAAAAGATTTAGATCGGGGAAAGAAGATCGAGCGCGAAGAGCTGCGAAAAAGCAATTTGAACGAAAATATGAAATGCAAAGGGGGCTAGCACAACAGCAAGCAGATTTTGCGAAAGAAGCTTTTGATCGAGAAGCTGGACTAATGCGAGCTATGGGTCAGGAAGCGGCAGACCAGTACCAACAAGCTATGGGTGATTTTGATGCGAGTTCTACAGGAACACCACAGGCTGTCTCACGGTTACAGAGCCTTATTAGAGAACAAGCCTTACCTGAGCAACAACGAGCAATGAGTATGGGGAACATAGCTCGACAGCAACAAGGAGTTAGAGGGATAGATTCAGCAGTGCTTGCACAACAACAATCTAATGCGTTGAATAAACAACTAGCTAATAGAGCTGAAAGTGTTGCTCTGCAACAGCAGTTAGCTGATAGAGAAGCTAGGCAACGAATGGCAGCACAAAGAGCGCAACAGACTCTAGGAAAAAGCTTAGGGAAAGCAGTATGAACTTAGTAAAAGAAGAAAGAGATAAGTTAATAGATCAAGCTGAAAACCTTATAATAGAAAAAGCGGAGCCTGTCACACTTCCACTTAAACATCGATTCACTGAAGGTATGTATATTCGTGAGATATTTATGCCAGCAGGTACAGTATTAACATCACGTATCCACAAAACGAACCATCCATTCAGTATCCAAAAAGGGAAGTGTAATGTTTATGATGGTGATGATTTACAGGTACTAGAAGCCCCTCATCTAGGCATAACAGAAAAGAATACGAGAAGACTAATTCATGTAATGGAAGACACGATATGGATTACATTTCATGTAACCGATAAAACAGATTTAGCGGAAATAGAAAAAGAACTATTAGTAGAAAGGGAAAACCCAATAGCTGATCCTGAGAAGTTCGATAAATTCCATAACGAAGTAAAGAAAGACAATGAGTTTCTTAATAAAGAAATTGGAGGGAAGTCATGAGTTTTGCAGCAATAGCAGGAGCAATAGGTACGGCAGCAGGTGCAGTGGGATCGGGATTAGGTGCAGCAGCAGGTACAATAGGAACGGGATTAGGAGCAGCAGGAAAATTAGCATTAGCGACTCCAGGGCTATTAGCAAAAGGGGTTACAGCCACTCCAGAGCTATTAGCAAAAGGAGTAGGACAATTAAATCCTTTAACTGTAGCTGATGGTGCGCAAAAAGCATCAATGATGAATAAGTTTTTGATGGGAGCTAAGAATCTAGGTACAGAAGAGATAAAAAGGCAATTACCAAAGTTTGGAGAAACATTAGGAACAGACAAAAGTAAATTGGGAGCATTAATGAAGGATTTGATTCATAAAGCTCCTGAGGCTGCAATGGCTCAAGAAAAAAGAAACCAAGAACTAATCAGTCGTTACTCCACTACTCCTACACTTAGCCCTGCTCGCCCTGTGTATTCAACAAATCTTCAAAGCATACTACAGGATTATAGGAGGAGTTAGGTATGGCAATAAGCGAATGGGCAGCTAAGAGCATTTCAAAAGCAATGAATAAAACGAGAAATATTTTAGGTGTACCAAAGGAAGTACCTGTAGATATGAGTTCTCAAGTAAATACACCTGTACTCAGAAATGCCATACAAGAGGAAATGAAAAAAAATGTAGATATGGCAGCATTGGGAGTACCACAAGCCCCTCAGATTGATCAAAATCTAAATAATTTACAACGTAATAATGTAGGGGGTTGGCAACAAATGGTTGCTGATAATCAACCACCTAATTTACAACAAGAGATAGCTAATTATGTATCAAATTTGCCACCAGTACAGCCAACACGAACAGAAGAAATAGTAGATAAAGTTAAAGGGTTCACAAGTGAAGCACTAGAAAGAGGAGGACAGTTTGGAGGACAAGCACTAAACCTAGGAGGACAGGCTTTAGGTGGTCTATTAGATTTAGCAAAGAATCCTGAAACGTGGAAAATAGCAGCAGATTTAGGTGCTTTAACTAATGCATCAGCTAATCCCGAACTCGCAGCTCAATTAGCAAGAATTTCAGGGTCTATTGGTGATCGGATAGAAGCAAGTAACAAAACAATTTCTAATAAGGATCGTGCATTAACAGGCAAATATTTAGCAGATGAACAATTAGCTTTAGCCCAAGCTAAGGCACTAACAGATAATCCAACAGAAGGGTATAATTTTATATCTAAAGAAAAATATGATCGATTAAAAAACAATCCTTCGTATGGATATAGTCTTAAAACTAAAAAGGTTAATGGGGAAACAAAATATGAGCAATCAACAACAGGTGCTACAAAATTAGCAGATAATTTTGTTCCACAAAGAAATAAAGTAATAAAGGGGCATAGAGAAGCTAAATTAATAAATGATAAAGTAGATTTAATTCTTAACTCTAATTTTGAGGAGGTTTTAGGAACATTTGAGATAGGGGGATTAATAAATGTAAGTAAAGAACGAGCAAGGAAATATACAGGAACTTTATCAGCCGAAAATAGGTCTATATTAGGAGCAATAGATAGTTTAAGAAACCAAAATACAATAAAGACACTTATAGATATGAGATCAGATAAAACTGGAGCAACAGGATTTGGTCAACTTAATGAAAAAGAATTTGAGGCTCTCAAAAATGCTATTGTTAGTTTAAGAACAGATCAAACCCCAGAACAATTTATAGCAAATATAAACACTATAAAAGATATAAGTAATTTAGCAAAAGCAAGAAGTAGGCAGCATTTTATAGATCTGTATGGGGATGGTAAATATCAAAGCATTATTTTCGATGAAAAGGATCTACCTACTGGAAGTGAGGATGAGGTAAAAACTACTCCAATCGAAGAAGTACAAACTGAAACAACAGAAATTAATACAGAAATAAAAAAAAGAGATCCTCTGGGGATTAGAGGTTAATTATGGACTATAAAGAATTTTCAGTAAGAATTAAAAAAAAATATCCAGACTATAATGATATGGATGATTTGGAGTTAGCAAAAAAAATGGTTGCTAAGTTCCCAGAAGATTATAGCGATATTATTTTTCCAGAAGAGGTAACTGAAATAAACCCTCAAGAGCATCCAATGATGAGATATACAAAACCTATGGGAATAGATAGATTCGTAGATAGAAATCTTCCTCCAATTAAACAAGATCTTAGCAATATAGGTCAGGGAATAAAAGAAAGATTATCTAATGTTGATTTAGAAGGTTCGGATATACCAGTACCTCCAATAATGAAGGCTGTTGGAGCATGGAGAGAATTAATTAAACCAGAAGTCCTAGGGGGAAAAGATGTCATTCAGGCATTAATACAAAACCCTAGTCTACTTAAAGAGATTCCAAGTGCAGTAATTGAATCAGTAAAAGGGGATGTAGCGGAAATTGGTGATCCGAATTTATCAGAATATGAAAGAGCCAAAGCAGGGGTAAATGTAGGATCTCTAGCTGCTGGGGGAGTAGGAGTTGGGGGATTAGCTACTAGGGGATTAATAAAAGGAGTAAAAGGAGTGGGGAAAGGATTTGGATCAGGTCTTAGAACAGGACTTAAAGCAATAGATGAACCAATAGATCCCTCTCTTGTTGAACAAATTCCTACAAATATTGAAAGTATAGTAGATAAAGTTAATGCCCCAAGAATACAAAACATTACAAAACAACTAATAAATACCGAACAAGGTAGAAAAGCTCTGGCTGAACCCAGAGAGGGAATAAAACAATTTGGTGAGAATTTTAATAAAAAATACCAAAGTATAAAAAGCAATATAATTAATGCCCAGCAAAACTCGGTAAGTGACAGAGTGGATTCAAATATTCAAAGAATAATGCTGGAAAATATATATAACGATTTTAAAAATGAAAATTTTCTAAACCCAGTAACTAAAACTAGAATAAATAAAGAAATGGTAGTGGGGAAAGATAATATATTAGAAATGGTAGATAAAAAGGTGACTGAAACAGTAGTGCCAGAAACAATACAAGATTTTGCAAAAGCAATAAACAATCAAAAAGGTGGATTGCCTTCCAATCAGCCAAAGGTAAAAACACTTATAAATCGATTAAAAAATGATACCAGTTCTACTAAAAGTGTATATGAAGTAAGACAAATCGCTGATAAATCTATTAATTGGACAGATAATAGTCCTCTAAATGAAGCTTTATTAATAATAAGAAATAGAGCAGATGAGATTTTAAGAGATCCAAATTTTAATCCAAAAGCAGAGCAGTATGCTAGAAATACAGACAACTTGAATAAAATGTTTGGTAGTAAAGATCTAGCAAGTTTAAAAGATTCTTCATCTATGAAATTTGGAACTAAATTTTCAAATATGGACAAAGATCAACAAACTAATATACGTAAGATTCTCGAACAGATAGAACAACCTGCTGATAGTCAGTGGACAGCTTTAAGCAATAAATTAAATAAAAAAACAGATACATTTTTAAAAGACAAAAAAGGAGCATTGGATATATTAGACTTTATAGAGACACTTAAATTACATCGAACAATTGAACAGAAGCCACGACCTGAATTTGGTGGAAAATCAGTTCAATCATTTGTAAGAAAAACGACTCCCTCAATTGCTCAAAAACAACAATTTGGAAGACAGGGAAAGAAAATAACTAGAAGGGGTCTAATAGGAGGTATACCAACATTGACTAGACTTCCTAATGGAGAATTGACCGAAGAAAGCAAACAAAATTTATTTAGGAGGCAAGAATAATGGCATATCCATCAGACAGTGATTTTAATTTATATGACGGATCATTAATAACCAACGTACAGTGGGATAGTAACTTCCAAAAGATACCCATACTGTGGTCATCAGGCACATATGACATCAACGTTAATCAAATTACAGCAGGAACATATGTAGGGCTTCCTTCAGACAATTTTACAGGGACAACGGGGGAATCTGTGACCGCTGGAGATATATTGCGGTTGGAGGGAGGGCTTTTGTACAAAGCCACAGTATATTCGTCGGATGGCGTAACAGGCGTAGTTGGTATATCAACAACAACTACAGCCGCAGGCCTTACAGCTACAGTAGCAAGTGACTACTATTCGAGTTTTAGTGGATTGACCGTTGGAGCAACATACTACGTTGGAGTGAATGGGGCAAAAACCACGACTGAGCATCCTGAATACCCCCTCGAGATAGGTATAGCCGTCTCCTCGACTAGATTAAACATCAATATTCAAGAAGACAAGACGCCACCGGGAACAATTTTAGCCTATACACTCGGAACAAAACCAAACGGAACGCTGCCCGCAAACGGAGGCAATGTAAGTAGAGCGGGTAACGCACGTCTTTTTTCTGTGATTGGGACAACTTACGGTGCTGGTAACGGTTCCACTACGTTTGGGTTGCCAAATTTTGAGGGAGAATTTTTGCGTGGTTTGGATTCGAGTAGAACTATCGGGGACACGCAGGCGGAAGGAACAGCGGTAAATGGGTTATCCGCAGCCACTGCAGGCTCACATAACCATAAAATGTTCCAGAACGTAATTCCTTCGAGCGGGCCAATGGCTGCTCCCGCTGCAGACGAATACATCCCTTGGCAAAAAATATACACTGATGCTGCAAATAGGGAGTATGCCGTGACCTCTAACGGGGACTCAGTCCCAGCGACCATTGGAATTAACTCAACCGAAGGAGTGCATACCCACACCCTAACTGGCGATGCCGAAACACGCCCCGCGAATAAATCTGTGCTGTATGCAATTAAGTTATGATTGAATTTTTTGATTTTTACGATCAATCGATAATAAAATATGACGTGGATCAGAGCCGTGACTTTTATCCTATCGAAAAATATGCGGTAAAGGAAAACGGGGATAGAGTAGAAAACACCCAAAATTATGATGATACAGAGTCGAAAAAGTTTGGAAGTGTAAAAAAAAATGGCACTGTTTTAGCTCAGAGAGTTGAGGCTTACGGCAGTACGGCAGATCAAATCGAATTTATTACTGAAAATGGACTAGTGGCATGGCAAGCGAAAGTCGAAGAAATCAAAAATCAATATCCAAAGGGATGAGATGGAGGTAATGCAAAGAGGTATTGAGAAATGGCAACACATAATAAAAGAGGAGGAAAATTATGAACTTTTTCAAATATTTGAGGAAATTAATAAGAATCTTAGACAAGCTGGAAGCGATTACGTCAATAATGGAAGACATAGCAAAAACAGCAAGCAAAAGTGTAAAGGAACACAAGGAAACATTGCCAATTTCAGAGAAAGTATTAAAAAAGATGGATAGTACAGCAGCAAAAATAGGTGAATTTGATAAAACGTTAGAGGACATTCAAAAAAAAATAGCGTGAGTTTAACCAAAAACTTCTATTTGCAAGAATTTGTTACTCCCTACTTATACAAAAAATGGAACGATAAATCAGTAATATTTGTAGATGAACGGATGATCTATCTAGCCCAATGGATTAGAGACAGGTTTGGGAAGCCCATGACAATCAATAACTGGCATAGTGGAGGGAAATTCAAATACAGAGGTTGGCGACCTCCATATTGCAAAGTTGGGGCGCGTTACAGTCAACATAAATCGGGTAGGGGGTTAGACTTTACAATAGTCGGGTTTAGTATAAAAGAAATACATGCAGATATTAGAAAGAATCAACGTGAATATTATAATTATGGGTTAAGAGCAGTAGAGAGTACAAAAAAAGCCCCTACGTGGATGCACATAGATTGCAGGACAACATTTACCGATTTTCAAATTTTGTGGTTTTGAGTTTAAGTTTAGTATAAAAACGTGAAATTTTCTTTTCAGCTTCAACAGGAGAAACTAACCCTTTATTGAGTTGATCTTTAATCGTAGTAAGGTCAGGATCAGGTCTAAAATAGTTTTCTAGCCCTAGCTTCTTTTTGATATTTTCATGAATAAAGTCAAACGCGTTCATTAGATTATTTTTAGTATAAAAGCTGTAATAAGACCAACAACGATTGCAGAGAGAAACGATAAGATAGATTTTAGTATGAACATAATACGATTGAAATGGTCTTCGAGCTGCTTTATTCGTAACTGAGCATCTCTGGTAAATGTGCTTAAAATAAGACGAGCGAGGTCCATTGCTGCATTTAGATGATCTCCGTTTTTAAGTGATGGATATTTGCTCTCCAATTCATCACGAAACGCAGCGATACGTGTTGTTATTAAGTCTCCATTTGTGCCATGCAGCTCTTCGCCTCCTCGAAATTTATCATATTTGTCTGCACCTTGTACCTTACAGGGGCTTCTCGGTTATCTAACCCAACTTCCTGAGACGTGTATTTACGCTCCAGACCATTGAATATCTGCTGTAGACCAACCATGATTCCGTCCTCTTCTTTAGCTTCTAATATAATCGTGAGATTATGCCTAGGGTTACGTTTACGTGCCATACCCTAATCATAACATATTTAAGCACTAATTTCTGTAAATTTTGCTCAATTTTCCTATATAAAGAGCATCATATTTTATATCGTTTGAAAAACCAAAAAATTTACGAAACGATAACCTTCCTGCTCTATGAATCGTAGCAAGTTGGCTCTTGTTATTATATTTACAATCTTTAAGTTTAGGAGTAGGTAAATCCTCTACCCAACGTGACTCAAAAAAATCAGTTGCAAAATCACGCTCCGAGTTTAAACTCAGCGCTAATAGTTTGTTGGGGTCTGGGTAGTCCTCGCTTGCTAACATTGGTGATATAGTCCTTTTTGTTGTTCTCGATTAGGGATTGAGCAAGCATCATACATCTGGTGGCTGCATGCGTCAAATCGTCCAACGAAGCCAATGTAGGGTTCTTTTCGTAAGCGTCTAAATGATCCCTAATATGCTGTAAATGGTGCTTATCTCCCCTCACTCTCCAGTCATTCTTCTTATACTTCTTTGCTCCTAATAGCATCACTCGTGCTATTTCAAAAAACGTCTCAAAAAAATCATTTTGATAGAGTTTTTGTGCTAGTTTTTTTACTTCTTCATATTCGATTTTAATTTGTCATACACCTCTCTTATCCGCATTACACAGCCTACCCCATCCTCATCTACCATGTTAGTTTTAAATCGTAGCAACCGATAGTCATGTACTGTTGCAATATTAAGCTTATGGTAATCCTCATTACTCATATGCCTACCGCCTCCTGATTGCCACTGCCCTCCATCCACTTCTATGGCTAGTTTAAGTTCAGGATAGCAAAAATCGAATGTGAATCTACGGTGTGAGTATTCATCTTTACAGAACCTATACTGCCTAACCAAACCAACCAAAAGAGCAGGATCAACTATTTTAATTTCTTCCCATAACAAATCCTCTTTTGTTGGCTCTTTTTCCTTTTCTTTTTTCTTTGTTTTTTTGTTGTAGTTAAAAATTGATTTAACTGTCGGTATTTTAATTTTTTCTTTTTTCCCCGTTTTTCGATTATAAGTTAAAAACACGTTTCACGTTCTCCCATATTTTTTTGATTTTTCCTTTTCTTTTTAAATACATCAATGTAAACCTAGCGACTTTCACTGGATCCCTTACCGCCTTGCAACGACCATTCGATAGCTATTTGGCATAGTGTAGCCCTAATCATTTCTCCCTGAGCCGATCCACGTCTGGTGATATAATTATTAAATATCCCTTCCACGGATCCCATAACACGAACCATTGCCTCCGAGCTATCCCTCAGCTCCTTTGTCAACGGAAGGTTACAATGCACAAAAAACGCTTGCATATCAGCCTCCAAAAACATAGAGCTTAGAGTCTCCCTATCGCCCATTTCTCCAAATACCCGACAAAACATCCCTTCCATGTCCTCATCCCCCACTCTCGTATTATTTATCCCCTTCTTGACTTTCGATATCCGTTCGTGAGGAGTATATACCCCATTAAACCCATCCAAATATGGATAAGCACCCATGTAGTATTTGCAAAAAATACGCTTTGCTCTACTTATAGACTCAATCAACATAATAAAATTTTTGTAATCGAAAAAATCAATATTAGGAATATCTGTATCGTACATGAGAGCCACTATTTTCTTCAAAAAAGGCTTCCCTTTAGTCTCTTTATCCACGAACCAAGGGAAAAGCATCTCTGTAAGAAACTCCCGAAAACACCGATCCATATCTTTTTCGACACGCTCCATGTAGGCAAGACTCTCAAAGTTCTTTAAACAATTCTTTCTAAAATTATCAAAATTTATATGATCACTCCACACTGCATGACCTACAAGATCACTGAACGCCATAAATACAAGACGTGGATCTACTGCCGATATACCGTCATACCACGTTATTCGCTCATGTCCACTATCCGTAAAATAATTTACAGCAGAACCTCCTCCACTCGCATGCTTCCTGAATAACCACGCATCTATTATGCCGTAGTTTGCTCCGTTACAAAACTCTTGCGTAAGCACATCCGTACAATTAGACATTGTTTGAAGTACTAAATCCGCGTGAGTCCGATTTTCAATCTGCAACTACTCCCTCCTTTTTTGCCTCTGGTATAGGGGCTAACCCCAACATAATACGTGAGGCATGTTCAGCATCTTTTTCCAACGCTGCCTCTATCGCCGCAAACTTCATAGGGCTATCACCCTTCTTTTTGGCTAAATTAGGCGATAATTGCATCCATCCCGACCCTATACACTTAGCTAATACAGAATCCGCTTCCTTGGCGATCTTTTCAGCCTCTACGGGGTTTGTGTCAACTAACATAACCCAGTATTTTTTGGCGCGGTTGTGATTATCCTCTTTTTTTTGGTTCTCTGCCTCAATTTTCTTTTTGGCTTCTTCTAGCTGTTTCTTAGGTACGATTGATTTGTTGTAGTACTCATAACCGCTGTCGGTAAAGCTTTCAAGAAAGACACGTCTACGCTCCAATTTCTCGTCATAGCCTTCTTTTCTCAGGCTAGGCTGTACTACGCAAGCGATTACGTTGTTCCATGATTTGAAGTAATCCACGTCTTGCCTCTTGTTCATTTGGAAAGTGAAGTAGCCTCTAATAGCACAGAGGTACTCTGAGGACATCCATTCAGGAGTGTTTCCTTTAGCTATCTCTCGAAGCCAATACTCAGGCTGTATCTTTTTGGATTGCGTAGCCTCCTTGTATTCGAGCATGAGTTTTTTGTATTCATTTAAAAGCTCTTCTACTCCCAAACTCATGTTTCTGAATATACTTAACTCATGAGTAGAGAGTACATGATTATTAGATATATACTTCTTATCTTGATTAACATGGTGGTACCTTTTTTTGTTTTCAGGTTCTTGATTTTCTTCTTTTTTACCGAAGTCCTCTCTGAAACTTTCTGTAATACTTGACAGTTTTTCTAGTTCTGATTGTGGTTCTATGTTCATTGAATTATCCTCATTACTATTATACTTATTCCCCTCACAAAAAGATACCGTGTTTTTAGATTCTTCTGGTTCTAATTTTTTTACACTATTCACGATCTCTCTAAGCACTGTTTTTTGAGGTGGTCCCACTTTTTTTAGTGGTACCTTTTTTTCAGTTAGTGGTACCTTTTTTTGTTTTTCTTCTGTTTGATTGAGTTTAATTTCTTTAATTTTAGTGGTACCTTTTTTTGATTTTAGGGGTATTGTGAAAAGAGTCGTTACACGTTCTTTTTTATGGTAAATAGCTTCCTTGGTAATAGCCTCTACTGTCACTAATCTCTCAATGGCTCTTTGTATGGCTCTACGGGTCATTTTGAGTTGATTAGCTAGTTTACGTTCTGAGATACAATATTGGTTCTTTTCAAGCTCAATAAACCGTGCTTTAATTTGTATGGTTGTTGAACGTGTTGTCTTATTTTGGCAAAGAAAATCCAACACTGCTAGGGTGTTGGATTTTAGGGGATACTTATCGAGTTCTATTTTGGGTACAGTGTAGAAATAGTTCATGCTTTATCAGTGGCTAGGCGAGTGGCAACAAATTGTTGAGCGGCTTCTTTGTCTGAGTCTGAGAGTAGTGAGATCATTGCTTGTAGTTCATCTGTGTTTTCTTTGAGATACTCCACGCTTTTCTTCTGAACGTGGATTTTAACCTCTTCTAACGTCACCCGAAATGACTCTTCAGGGGCTGATCTTAGTTCAAACGGATCAACCGCTTCATTTATATTTTTTTGTACCTCAACCGCTTCATTTATATGTTTTTGTGCCTGTTCTACAGACAAGGTATCTGCATACAGTTCAAACGGATCGACATTATTTTTTATATCCTCTTTAGATAAGGATTCACCTTCATATAAATGAGCGTCTGGGTCTGGTGCGGGTCTATAAGTTTGATCTACTATCCACTTTTTTAAGTCTTCTGTTTTGCACATATCGTGAGGGGGTTTTACACCTTTGAAAACTAAATCGATAACCCCAGACGCTGTTTTTACGTCCAAATCATCCTCAAAAGATACGTCATTTTTGGTTAGTAGTCTTTTTTGTTTGTCACTTGCAGGTTTTGGAGCGTATCTTTTGGTAGGGGAGGGTGAGTTTTGCGGTGAGCTGGGTGTGTTAGGGGTATAAGTCGGGGGAGATTGGGTATTGGGTTGGGTGTGTTGGGTAGTATTTGTGCGGACG
>VTLG01015240.1_pt1 | contig 14239 bp, 12 predicted proteins | sample 4694571 | NCBI WGS metagenome assembly VTLG01 (sample SAMN12604809, study PRJNA352737) | marine metagenome | biome: ENVO:00000447; feature: ENVO:00000209|ENVO:00000569|ENVO:01000036; material: ENVO:00002151; isolation source: viral sequences binned using virsorter ...
ATTTGCAAGAGAAGCGAAGCGGTTTGTCGATAGCCGTGAAGAGCCTCTATTGTGGAACATAGTAGACTGTAGAAATACAGTACACCTAAAACTGTTAAAGTTTTTAGGTTTTAAGTTCTTACGTAAAATTAAGAACGGACCGTACAATTTAGATTTTATAGAATTTTGCCGTGTGCGTAGATGCTAATGCTGGAGCAAGACATGCTGCCAAGCAACGATGGATGGAGAAAGATGCTAGGTATCGTTCCGAATCTTTAAAATATTTTAATAGAGAAGCTCAGGCTATTAGAAGAAAAGGAGAAAACACTAGAGGTTACAGTATAGAAATCTCTAATGATTATGAAAGAGCTAGATATGTTCAAGGTCAAGCCCTTAAAGCATATGAAAAAGGTTTTATTTCATACCAAAGTAATAAAGAAAGAGCTAAATCAAAAGAAGCTGGTAGATCTAGAACAGCTGGTAGAGCAAGTATGCTTGGATTACTTCGGGCTCAGGGTACTTTAGAAAGTTCTGTACGACAAGAGTATGGTATAAACATGCAAAGACGTTATCGAGCTAGACTTGCAAAACTTCAAGCTCAACGAGCTAAAACAATAAACGACTTAGGAGTCAGACCCGAATACGGAGCCCCTGTACTTATGCCACCAAGCGATAGATTAAGTGGTGCACTAGGTATTATGAGTCAAATCGCAGGTATTGTCTCGGGTTTTAGTGGGCTGGGCGCAGCCACACCTACACCCCCTACGCTATCAGATCTAGGCATAAACTTTAGCTCTAGAATAGACCCAACATTTGGGCATGTTATACGAACATTTGACTAAAATGACACAACAAGCACAAGAATCTTATTATGAATCGCTTGGTAGACAGACTCAATATCCATTTCAAGGCAAAGGCATTGCATATATGGAGGTTGAGCCTGATCTTACTGAGAAAGTCAATGAGAATATAGACAAAGAAATCGCAGACTCCGCCCAATTTTTCTCAGACAACATTGCTAGATTTAATGAAACTAGACAAGCAGCTAGTGGTCGTTGGAGAGACTTAGCTAGTTTAACTAGAGATGGTAGAACTATCATAGAAAATTGGCGGAACTACTCTGATGAACTTACAAATGTAAAGAAGCTAAAAACTTTAAACAAAAACAAAGCATGGAAAACTAAATTTGATGCAGAAGGTATATCTTTAGAAGAAGCTACAGGAAGAAACTTAGTTGATTTGAATAAAGAATTAGGTAAGTTTAATAAGGCTATTGAAACAAACGGATACTATGATACAGTTGATGAAAACGATAAACCTATCAGAATATATAATACAGAGTATGAAGACTTTTCTAAACTTGTTACAGGTTATAATGTAACAAACGGTAGAGGTACAGCAGACGAAGCTGAAAGACACTATGACGAGTGGATTCGTGTTGCTAAGAAGTCTTTAGTGCATGCAGAAACTGGACTGTTTTGGGATGACTTAAGTTATCCCCAGAAACTAGAGTGGAAAGAAAGTGCTGATGCTCTGTATGTACAGATGTGGCGACAGAAAGATCCTAACCTAAGTGACAGATTAATTATTAAAAAGTTACTTCCAAAATTTGAGACTAAAGACGAGACTTTATTTAGTGGTCAACAGAGTATATCACGAGATGCTAATGACTATGCACTAAACGAAAACAGTCAGATGCAGGGTATTAGTATTATTCGTAACATGAGTAACTCAATAGCCAAAAATAAGACATACTCTATTAGAGATAATGTTGTAACTGATGAATTTTTTGGAGAAGGTGGTTGGTATCAACAACGACTAGCATTTCACGAAGGCAGACTTGGTGATAAAAAAGCTGCCAGAGAAGCTGCTAATAAGGATTTAGATAATCTTTTAACTAACGGTATTAATAGTGGTCTGATTAACGAGCAGCATCTAGACGATGTGTTTACTGAATGGAACTACGAAAAGTCTGATGGAAGTGGTTTGACTACTTTTATGGATATGAATAACGATAGTAAAAAAATACTTCAAAAGGCAATTAACACATTAAAGGCTAAACAAGCTGGTGATGATTTAGTTGTTGCACAGACTAGACTTAACAAAGCAGTAGAAGATCTAAAAAGAGGTAAATTTATGTCCCTAGAAGATCTTAATTTTTTTGCTGCTTATCCAGAATTATACGACCAAGCTAGAAATACCTACGAATTAGGGCAAAGAAATGGTATAAACAGACCAGTATATGCTACAGCTAATGCTTCAATGAATGAGGCTTTTCTCGAAAGAGCAGGCGACCCAAAAGTTTTTCAGAATTTATCAAGTTTTAATCCAAAGAAAAAAAGTCAAGCAAAAGATAGAATTATACAAGAAAATTATGGGTTTGTTAGAGCACGTGGTACTAGATACTTTTTAGAGCAAGTTGAAGAGCTTGAAACAACTATGAAAGATCAAGATGAAATAAATAGAATAGCTATGGACAGAACTCTAAAAGCTTTAGAAAACGGCCAGTTTGATAATGCTGTCAATAATGCAATAGGAGACGTAGAGTACGAAAACCCTAAAGAAGTTTACAACAGAAGCAGAGCTGCGATTGACAAAGATCATATAGGTTGGTTAAAAGCTACAGATTATCATTTTGGTGAAGAGATATATGCTTTCCAAGGTGAGGATTTTCTTGAGTTTGGCGGACCAGCTCCAGCTTTATATAGAGAGTTAGAAAAACTGTATCCTAATTTAGATATCAAGAATCTTATATATGAAAGACTTGTAGCTTTAAAACAAATCGATCCAAATGATAAAAGGTTTGCTGCATATGGTTTAAGACTGTCATCAAAAAAAGATATATTAGAATCTAGACTATTAACTTATTATCCAACCAAAACAAGAGCATTAAGATTTGCTATAGTTAATGCTCCAAACTGGAAAAAGGCTTTTAAAGATATTGAAAACCCAGCAGCTCTAGAACATTTCGATGGTACTGGTGCATATAAAGTTGGTGGAGAGTTTAGTGAAACGATTGACTTACGAGAAGTACCTCTTTTCGGTGTCGGAGACGATCAAGCTATTTTTAAATTAGCTCTGGACAACCCAAATGCTGAGTTTGGTAAATATAGAATAAAAGGTTATCAGTTAAGACAGTTACTTAAATATTTTAAAGATAATCAACTAATATCTGACGATCAACAGTTTAACGAAAAGTTTGAAAAATTCTTGATATTCAAGACACTTAGATTTGATGCTAACGATAGACTTAAATGGAATGGTGATACAAGCTATTTAGGTTTGTTTGAGTTAAATGACGACGATCAGGCACTGTTTGAAAAGTTAACAGGAGAAGGTGGAGAGAATATACCAGAAAAATTTAACAACTTACAATATCTAATACAAGTATTAGTAAACGAAGAACTTAACACTAAATTATAATGGAAGACGACATTCAATACGATCCTACAGGACTGCCTTCCGTAAATGAGATCGCTAACCAATTTGCTGAAGAGCAAGAAAAACAAGACGCCCTTAACGATAGTGTACAACAAGCTAAGCAACAAAGAGAAAAATACACAGATGAACGAGAAGACCCACGTAACAAAGATTCATGGGATCTAGCCGCAGTCGGTAAGGAGATCGGAAGTGCAGTCAGTGGTGGCGTAGTGGATACTGCTTCCTCTGTTACAACTTTTGCAGAAAGAACAACTGACGCACTTTCTGGTGCAAGACAAAGAGAAATAGAAGAACAGGGTTATTACCGACCTGATTGGGACCCGTTCTACAATTATGAGGATCCTATTGTAACTAAAACTTGGTGGGGGCAACTACTAAGAGGAACAGTTCACTTTGGTACAATGGCTTTAGGAACTGTTCTAGCTGCTAAAGGACTAGCTGCTACAGGTATACCTATACTTGCAACAGCCGGTGCAGGCTTAATGGGTATGGGAAATATTACCAGAGCTATGGCTATTGGTGGTATTTCTGATCTTATATCTAAAGAATCTGATGGACATAATGCTCTAGGTAGTCTACGTGACCACTATGGTTGGATAGATACACCTTTAAGTACAAGAGATACTGACCATCCTGTTATGATGAAATTTAAAAACATTGTAGAAGGTATGGGAATTGGACTTGCATTTGATGGTGTAGGCATGCTACTAGGTAAGGGTAGTAAATCAGTAAGACGTCAAATTATAAGACGTAATGGAAGTGTCGAAGAACAGACAACTACTCAAGCGTTAGCACAGCTACGTAGAGGAGAAACTGAGTTTCGTGCTGAAAAAAATAAAGTAATAGCTGATAGACACCAAGGAGCTCATACATCTACTGTAGAGCCCGGGCAAGCTAGAGAACAATTAAAACAAACTAGAACTGACTGGGGATCTGAAGATGGATCTACCGGTGGTGTAACTACTGCTGTCGAAAGAGAGCGTATTGCTAGGTATGGTGGTACGACAGATGAGATTGTTGAGACTACTTTGAGAGGCTTGATGAGCGATGAGAAGTTTAAAGCGGAACTAGAGTCTGTAAAGGGTGATAGAAAAGCTTTAGCTGATGTCTGGCGTGATGCTGTTACTGAGTTTCATAAGATAACAGATGGCAGAGAACCGTTTGATATGACGCCAGAGGAGTATTTAAGTGACTTATTTGAGAAACAAAAAGCTACTTTACCTTTAGGTGACAATGTATTTGAGACATGGTCTGCCGAAACAGTCGTTACAGCTGACTTAGTTGTAGGTGACTTACTTAAAAAACTACGTGATACAGGTATAGCAGGTAGAGAACTGATGAATTATGTATCACTAGATGATATAGATGGACCAGCAAAGCAGATAGTAGATACTATGCTTACAGCTTTGTACCAAACAAAAAAATCTAGGTTTGTTGCTTCTGATTATTTTAGATCATTTGGAGCTGGTAAGACTAAACAGCAACTTAATGACGCAGTAAACAATGCTGTAAAGTCAGATATGGAAGATGTTAAAGAATCTATTATGTCTATTCTTCAAATAGCTAAAGATGATCCAGATGACAACTTATTAAATGCGTTGTTTGAAGCGTTTTCTATGATGAAAAACGTTAATAATCTAGATGACTTTGACAACTGGGCTAGAAAAGTACTAAGAGGTGGACGATTTGATGAGTCACAACCTGATCGTACTGGTGCAATGATAAGAAGTTTACAGGAAATGGTAAGTCATAGTGTACTAAGTGGACCTAAAACTCCAATGCGAGCACTTTTAGGTACAGGTACTGCAACATTCTTGAGACCATTATCAACCTTTATGGGTGCTCTTATACGTTATCCGTTTGAAGGTGACAGTGCTACCATACGTGCTAGTATGGCATCTATGAATGGTATGCTGGAAGCCGTACCAGAAGCGTTTGATTTATTTTTTACTAAATTAAATGGGTACTGGAGTGGTGAATTATCAACTGTTAGAACTAGATATACAGAATTTAGTAAAGGTGATTATAACTGGGAACTGATGCGTAGATGGGCAGAAGATAGTGGTAGAGCTGATGCAACAGATCGTGCTATGTTTGCCTTTACTAACATGATTAGAAATATTAATAACAATAATTTCTTTTCATACTCTACTAAAATTATGGCAGCAACTGATGATGCTTTTGCATTTTTACTTGGCAGAGCTAAAATGAGAGAAAAAGCTATGCGTCAAGTTTTAGATATGCAGGGTAGTGGTATTAATTTACCCGAAATTACTCCTTCATTAATGCGAGTATATCAAGATGATTTTTATGGTCAGATATTTGATTCAGTTGGTAATATAAAAGATGAAGCTACTAATTTTGCACGTCAAGAAGTTACACTTACACAACCTTTAACAGGTTTTGCTAAAGGTCTTAATGATGTATTAACAGCTAATCCATATGTTCGACCTTTCTTTCTATTTGCTAGAACTGGTGTAAACGGACTTGCACTTACAGGTAAACACACACCCGGTTTTAACTTCTTAGTTAAAGAGTTTAACGATATCGCATTTGCATCAGCAGACAACTTAGGATCTCTCAAAAAATATGGTATTAATACTTTAGAAGAGTTACAGAACGCTAAAGCTTTACAAACAGGTAGATTTGCAATGGGTTCTGCTATAACATTTATGGCTGCTCAAATGTGGATGGATGGTAGATTAGCTGGTAACGGACCATCTGACAGGCAGAAAAGACAGGGTTGGATAGACGCTGGGTATATGCCTAGAACTATACAATTAGGTGAGGTACGCTTAGGCTATGATTCTATAGAACCTTTTAACCTTATACTATCTACAGTCGCTGACGTAGGTGATGCTAGTATGTTAATGGGTGAAGAATGGACAGAAAGAGAGCTACAAAAGATTTCATTAGTTATAGCACAGTCTATATCTAGTAAGTCTTACATGGCTGGTATTCAACAGTTAGTTGATTTAGCAGCTGGACGCCCCGGTCAGGTAGAACGTATTGCTGCTAGTATAACTAACAACACTATACCTTTAGCTGGTTTACGTAACGAAATGGGTAAACTAATTACACCATATATGCGTGAAATTAACTCAGGTGTATTTCAGTCATATCGTAACCGTAACCTTTTTGCTGAGTATCTTCCCGGACGTGATTTACCAATTAAGTATGATCTACTAAACGGTAGACCTATTAAAGATTATGATTTTATGACTCGCTCATTTAATGCGATTAGTCCAGTATCTTTAAATTTAGATAGATCAGATGGTAGAAATTTCTTATTTAATAGTGGATATGATTTACGTATGTCTACATATTATGCCCCCGACGGTACTAATTTAACTGATGATCCTGAGATTAGATCAGAATTTCAACGAGCTATAGGTGAACAAAATTTAGAATTTGAACTTGACAAATTATCAAGGGATAAAGATATGATAGCATCTATGGAACTCATGATAGCTGATATTAAGGCTGGTAAACGTGGTGAATTTGATGCTAGAGATTACTACCACAACCAAGTAATTGATAGATTATTTAAAAATGCCCGTAAAGTAGCTTGGGCAAAAATTAGTGTTAATCCAAACATAGCTGCTTTAATTGCAGAACAAGAAGAAAAAAGATTAAAACAATTAAATAAACAATTTTCTTCTTACAATTTACAAAACATGTATAAGTAATGGCAACAACTTTCGTAGATTATACAGGAGACGGAAACGCTACGAAGTCGTTTTCCTTTCCTTCCATCAAAGAAGCTGATATTAAAGTCGAAGTAGATGATGTCCTAAAAACATCAGGTAATCACTATAATATAACTAGCTACACAGTAACCGGTGGTGGTAACGTAGTATTTACTGCTGGTAATATACCCACCAGCCCGGCTAAAATACGTATACTTCGTGATACAGATGTAGATTCTGCTAAGGCAGACTACACAGCAGGGTCATCAGTTAGAGCAGCTGATCTTAACAATAACCAAAAACAAGTTTTATATGCTGCTCAAGAAGAACAGAATCAAATAAGAACAAGCCGTATACAAGATATAGCAGTTACAACGGCTAAGATAAGAGACGATGCCGTAACAATGGCAAAGTTAAGTAGTGGTGTATTACCTACTGACATTACAGTAGCAAGTGCTAACCTTGTAGATGGTACTATAGTTGACGCTGATGTAAACTCTTCAGCTGCTATAGCTGGTACAAAAGTGACACCGGCTTTCGGTTCACAAAATGTATCTACAAGTGGTACACTAGCCAGTGGTGCTCAAACTGTTACAGGTAACATAACTGTATCTGGCACAGTAGATGGTAGAGACATCGCAACGGATGGTACAAAACTTGATGGCATAGAAGCTGGAGCTACAGCAGATCAAACATCAGCAGATATTAGAACTCTTGTAGAAGCTGCTACTGATAGTAATGTTTTTACAGATGCTGACCACAGCAAGCTAAATGCTATAGAGCCTAGTGCTACAGCTGACCAAAGTAGTGCTGAAATTAGAGCAGCAGTCGAAGCTGCATCTGACAGTAACGTCTTTACAGATGCTGACCATAATAAACTTGATGGTATAGAAACAGCAGCTACAGGTGACCAGACTGCTAGTGAAATTAAAACTTTACTACAATCTGACAAACTAACTGCTAGTGAAATAGCAACAGGTGCATTAGACGGTAGATACTACACAGAAACAGAAGCTGAAGCTAAATTCTTAAGACAAGATTCTAGTGAAACTATAGCTAGTGGTGTTACATGGTCATCTTCAGATGCTTTTGTAGCAACTACTGCTGCTATAGATGCTCGTGTTATTGAACTTGTTGACAACGTAGGTGGTTTTGTACCTATAGCAAATGAAACAAGTTTTCCTACAGCTAACCCTGATATAAACAACCCAGCAACTGGCGGGACTATTGTATCAGTTAAGGCAGCTTCAACTAACTTAGCTCCAAGTGGTACTACAGTTACTATTGCAAACGGTAGAGGATCTGGTTTAGCTGTTATTATTACAGGTGTTACTGCTACCATACCTTCGGGTTTTGGTTTCTTGGTAGAAACAACTTCTACAGATCACACATACGCATTTCATAGACTTGTACCAAAAGCAACAGAGGTTACAACTGTAGCTTCAAACGCTGTAAATATAGCAGCAGCTGGAGCTAACGTAGTAGATATAAATAACTTTGCTGATCTTTACCAGATAAGTACTTCTGCACCTACGCAGAGAGCTGATACTTCGTCACTACAAGTTGGTGACTTATGGTTTGATAGCTCGTCTAATAAAGTGCTAATGATCTATGATGGTAGCTCTGGTGATGGATTCACAGCTGCTACACCTAACGCATCTGACCTTACTAATATTAACATAGTTGCTGGACAGATAACATATCAAGAAGATCTAGGTCTCATAACTAACGCAGTAAATACTGGCTCAGGTAACAACTCAGTAAATACAGTTGCTACAAGTATAGCTAATGTTAATACTGCTGCAACCAACATTGCAAAGATAACTACTGTTGCTGATGACCTAAACGAAGGTACATCTGAAATAGATACAGTAGCAACTAACATTGCAAACGTAAATACTGTTGGAACTAATATATCAAACATAAACGCAGTAAATAGTAATGAATCAAACATTAACGCTGTACAAAGCAACGCTACTAATATCAATGCTGTTTCTAATAACACTACAAATATTAACACAGTAGCAACTAACAATACAAATATAAATACAGTTGCTGGAGCTAACTCGAACATAACAACAGTAGCTGGATCTATAAGCAATGTAAATACTGCTGCAACTAATATTGCAAGTATTAATACTACTGCAAGTAATATTGCAAACGTAAATAATTTTACTGATAAATACCAAGTAGCATCTAGCAACCCATCAACAGATGGTGGTGGTAATGCACTTGCTGCTGGAGACTTATACTTTAACACTTCTGCTAATGAACTAAAAGTTTATACAGGTTCTGCATGGCAAGGTGGTGTAACAGCTACAGGTAACTTTGCAGCTAAAACTGGTAATACTTTTACTGGCAATAATATTTATAACGACAACGTAGTAGCTAAATTTGGAACAGGTGGAGATCTTGAAATATACCATGATGGAAATAATTCTTATATTAGAGATGAAGGTGATGGTGCACTTATACTAACATCAACTTATTATGGTATTGTACTTCAAAAAGGTTCAGAGCTTATGGCCCGCTTCCTAACCGACGGAGCAGTCGAATTATATCATAACAACAATAAAAAGTTTGATACAACTACAACAGGCATAGCAGTAACAGGACTAATGTCAGCAACAACTATAGATGGAGCTGCTGGTGATAATTTACAACTCGATTTCGGAACCCTATAAATGGCAAAATTATTAAAACTAAGACGAGGAACAACCTCGCAACATAGTAGCTTTACTGGAGCCGAGGGTGAAGTTACGATTGATACAGACAAAGATGTACCTGTAGTACATGATGGCTCAACTGCTGGAGGACATCCAGTAGCAGCAGAAGATATGGCTAACGTATCTGCTGCGAATATTAAAGGAAGACTAGGTACTACCTTAACTAACGCAGAAATTAACGCATCTGCTGCAATAGCTGGTACAAAAATTTCTCCTGATTTTGGATCGCAAAACGTAGTTACAACTGGAACTTTAGGTTCTGGTGATGTAACAATTACATCTACTGGTCCAACTATAGATTTTGTTGATTCTAATGATAACCCTGACTACAGAATAAGAACAGAAAGTGGCATATTTAAAGTTAGAGATGTTACAAATAATGCGGATAGATTTGTTATAAACACAGATGGTCACATTGATATATCTGGCAACTTAGACGTTGGTAATGGTCTTGACGTAACAGGAAATATCACAACAACTGGAACTGTCACTGCTTCTGGAAATAGAATGACTATATCTGGTACAGACCCAGCTTTAGTTCTCACTGACAATGATAATAACCCAGATTATGAAGTAAGAAATCAAAACTCTGTATTCAGAATATATGATGTACAGGCAGATTCATCACCATTCGTAGTCAATGGACATACTGATGGTCACATTGACATAAATGTAAATGCAGACTTTGCTAGTGGTATTGACGTAACAGGAAACATCACATGTACAGGAACAGTTGACGGTGTAGACGTAGCAACTAGAGACACCTTATTTGGTGGGCTAACATCTAGCTCTGGAGTATTAACTAACGGTGTAACTGCAACAACACAGTCTGCATCCGACAACACAACTAAGGTTGCAACAACTGCATATGTAACAACTGCTATAGGCAACGCTGATGCTTTTCCATCTGGGACAAAAATGATCTTTCAACAGACATCAGCTCCTACAGGTTGGACAAAGGTCACAAGTTCAGTAGATAACAAAGCACTTAGAGTCGTATCTGGATCTGCCGGTTCTGGTGGTAGTAATGCGTTTAGCAATACTTTTGCATCCAGAGGAATAAATGCAAACTCAGGAAACGCAACTCAAGGCGGTAACGTATCAGTAGCAAACTCAACTGCCGGAGGTAACGTATCAGTAGCTAACGCAAGTACTGGTGGTAATGTAAACAGTCACACACTGTCTACTAATGAAATGCCTAGTCACAGCCATAGCTATACTTTGTACACCCACACACCTAGAGGTGAAAGAGACGGTGACGCACAACAAGTTAGATTTGTTAATAACAACCAAAACTCTCAAAATACTGGCAACGCTGGTGGTAGTGGTGGTCACTCACACGGATTTACTGGTGGATCACACAACCACAACGCAAACTTTAGCGGAAGTGCACACAACCACAATGCTACATTTACTGGTAGTGCACACAACCACAGTATTTCTGTAAGTAACTTAGATATGGGAGTTCAATATTTAGACGTAATTATTGCAAGTAAAGACTAATGTTTGTTGATACCACCCGTATTTCTGACCCTTACATTTATGTTTGGGATAAACAAATACCACAGGATAAGTGTAAAAATATTATTACTAAATTTGAAAAAAACTTAGAAGGTTGTCATCAAGGTGTAACTGCTGAAGGAGTAAATTTAAAAATAAAAAATAGTAAAGACATCTGCATTTCAGATACAGAAAAGTGGTCGAATACATGGAAAGAAGAAGATGAATTATTTTTTAATGCAATCAACGAATCAGTCCATGATTACTATGCTCATCTAAATGCAATCAGTAATTATCGTCATTTTACAACTAATCGTAAACATGTGTTTTATCCTGTAACTGATGATATTATTGATTCTGGATATCAAATACAAAAAACTGAACCCGGTAAAGGTTATGTTTGGCATGATGATTTTTCATTTAAAGATAATCTAGTTAGAACACTTACATTTATTTTGTATCTAAACACTGTTGAAGAAGGTTGGACACAATTTTACAACGGCGACCAAGTCTCACCTGTAGCTGGAAGAGTTGTAATTTTCCCTGCAACTTGGACTTATTTACATCAAGGCTACCCACCCAAACAAACTAAATATTTAATGACAGGGTGGTTACACGCCAAACCTCAAGAAACAAATGGCAAAACTTAAACATGGCAATCTTTGTCCTTTAATTGGAGAAGATTGTAGAGAACTAGAGTGTGCATGGTATACAAAAATATCAGGCACACATCCACAAACCGGAGAACCTGTTGATGAATATGGATGTGCAGTAGCTTGGATACCTTTTTTACAAGTAGATAATTCAAAAGCAATTAATCAAACAGGAGCAGCAATCGAATCTTTAAGAAATGAAACTGTAGATAGGCTTACACCTTCTATCCAAATACAAAAATTACCAATTAAAATAAATGAAAATTTCGATAATTAATGAAGATAAATGTGTTGTTAAAGATGGTGTAGGAATTAATGGACTAACTCTATCTTCAATTCCAGCTGATGTCTGGGCAATTCAGTGGGATACTGAAACAAGTAAAGGCACTGTTGAAAAAACCGATTTATCTATTACAGAGATAACATCATTAGGTGATTATCAATCTTGTGTAACTGAGTGGGACACAAAAAAAGCAGAAATAGATGCAGCAGAAGCAGCATTAAATGCCCCATTAACAGATGCACAAAAATTAGAAGCTTTTAAAGCTGAAAGAACAGGTAGACTGAAAGCCAGTGATTGGACACAGCTATCTGACAATCAATTATCAGATGCAAAAGTAGCAGAGTGGAGAGTCTATAGACAAGCACTAAGAGACTTACCAGCTAGTACATCTGATCCAGAAAACCCTACTTGGCCGACTAAACCTAGCTGATGAAAATAATAGATAATTTCTTACCCACCGAAGATTTTATTACTATAAAAAATTATATAGAAGATAGAAAATTTCCTTGGTATTTTACGAACACTAGGGTTTATGAAGGTGATGGTAATTCTAGATATGTCCATCAGGTATATGATATCATAGATGGAGTGGTGACACCTTTAGGTGAGTCATGGCATATGTACACAACAGTATTAGATAAGTTAAATGCTTTAGGTATAACTAAATGTAAAATTAATTCAGATATTAAATCATCTAAACATCATATTAGAGAAGAAGATTGGCATACTGATATTGCATGGTGTGATAGCCAACACGCTTACACATGTATTTACTATATAAATACGAACAACGGTTATACAGAATTTAAGACTGGAGAAAAAGTACAATCAATCGAAAATAGATTAGTCTTATTTAGAGCTAATTTATTACATAGAGGTATTAATCAAACTGATACAACCAGAAGAATACTAATTAATTATAATATTATGTATGATGGAAATACCAATTCTTAAATTACCTCCAGTAGAAAGTATAGAAACAGTAGAAATACCTTTACCTACAGCTGACGTTCCAAGTTATGTACCTTTGGTTATACCTCCTAGTGATTTAAAAGAACCAGAGGGTACAGAACCTGTACAAACTACGGAACCTCCAGCTCCTGTATTACAGTTACCGGGGTTACCACCTGTTCCTATTCCACCAGCTGAGATACTAGGTCCTACAGTCATTACAGCTGTCACAGCCGTAGCAGCCACAACTGTAGCCACACCTATTATACAAGATATAAAAGAAAGAATAACAAAGTTTTTAAATAATAAAATAAAAAAATGGAAAGAAAACCGGAAGAAAAAAAGGGAATCTTTACAAAACTCAAAGAAAACATAGATGACCATGATGAGCAGATGCAAGTACTAGGTGCAGCAGTGCGTCTAGGTGTAGTTATCTGGTCAGGATTTATTATTACACTAAGTTATGTTGAGCTGCCTATGATTAAAAAGTCAGCTACAGCAGGCGATATCACGTTCGTCGCTTCGATTTTTACGGGAGCCCTAGCTACATTCGGCCTGTCCACAGGTAATGGCAAAAAAGACAAAGAACAAAAACCAAAGACATGAAGAAACTAATTCTTCTCTTAGCATTGTTATCACCCGCAGTTGCAAGAGCTAATACTGTCACGCCCCAGTTTACTACAGGGTCGATGAATAGTACAACTACAACAACCCAAACGATAACTGAGGTCGAGCAACGTCAGGTTTTCGGTGCTGCCGTAAACACATGGAGCGGTAGTAATATCACATCATCAGCAAGTGCTGGTATTGCCGGTGGAGATGCAGTATTTACTGTAACTGACACCACATTACCTTGGAACTTAGAAGTTACAACTAGAGCTGCTGGCGTCGTAGAACAATGGGATACTACAAGAAACTATACAATAAACTCTACTACTACATCGCTGTCTGTCTTCTCACAGTAGGACCAGCGTTTGCAGAAGGAGATACAAATAATAGCTCAAATCCTGTGGCAGC
>VTLG01010004.1_pt1 | contig 14233 bp, 7 predicted proteins | sample 4694571 | NCBI WGS metagenome assembly VTLG01 (sample SAMN12604809, study PRJNA352737) | marine metagenome | biome: ENVO:00000447; feature: ENVO:00000209|ENVO:00000569|ENVO:01000036; material: ENVO:00002151; isolation source: viral sequences binned using virsorter ...
ACCTTATACTAAATCTGGTGCTAATGTGTTTGTAAATGGTGAGCCTGCGATTGTTGTAGGAGATAAAACAGAATGTGGTGATGAAGCATTAGAAGGATCGCCTAATGTTTTTATCAATGGTAAAGCCGTACATAGAAAAGACGATGCTACAAAAGGACATGATAAGTTTCTACCAAGTAAAGCAGAAACAGGTTCAGAAAATGTATTTGTAAATGGTGATTAATAGTTATAAATAGACAATAGTATTTTATCATTATATGAAGGAAGAGTCAAGTGAATTATCATGATAGTTTGTTAAATCTTTTTGAAACTTATGAAAGAGAGAGTGAAAAGTTTGAGAAAGGTAATATGTCTGCTGGTACAAGAGCAAGAAAAGCTTTAGCAGAAATAAGTAAAATTTGTACAACGAGAAGAAAAGAGATACAAGAGAAGAAGAATGCCGGAACCAAGTAGAGTTATATATAGCGATTTTGATAACTTATTTGTCACTAATCCTATAACTAAAAAGTTAGCTACAAAAATTAATAGAAATGCAGTAAAACAATCTGTTAAAAATTTAGTGCTAACTGATTTCTACGAAAGGCCATTCCAATCTGATATTGGCTGTAATATTAGAGGTTTTCTGTTTGAACCATTTACTTCTCATTTACAAGAACAGATGAAACAAACAATTTTAAATACAATACAGAATCATGAACCACGTGCAAAAGTAATAGATGTTTTAGTTGAAGATAGAATAGATTTAAATGCTATTTCTTTAACAATTGCTTTTGAAATATTAAATGACTCAGAAGCTGTGGTTCTAGACGTATTATTAGAAAGAGTAAGATAAAATGGGAGCTAATACATATCTTAGAGTTACAGAGGTAGATTTTGATGATATTAAAACTAATTTAAAATCTTATTTACAATCTCAAACACAATTCAATGATTATGATTTTGATGGTAGTAATATGTCTGTGCTACTAGATGTATTAGCATACAATACACACTATAATGCATTTTATACTAATATGATTGGTAATGAAATGTTTTTAGATACAGCACAACAAAGAGATAGTGTAGTTTCTAGAGCAAAAGAATTAGGTTATCTTACACGTTCAGCTAGAGGTGCTACAGCAAACGTAAATATTACATTTACAGGTGTTGCTAGTAATGTATCAGAATTTACTTTACCAAAAAATTCAACATTCTCTACTACAATAAATGATAGAACATTTACATATGTGACACCAGAAGCAAACATAATTAAAAATATATCAGGTGCATTTTCACAAGCAATAGAAATAACAGAGGGTGTCCCACTTACACATGAATTTGTAGTAAGTGATGCAAGCCCTGTAAAATATATTTTACCAAATGAAAATGTAGATACTCGTAGTATACGTGTTACAGTAAAAGAGTCAGCAAGTTCTTCCGCAAATACAATATACACTCAAGCTACGAACATCAGAGAAGTAAATGAGAAATCAGCAGTTTTTTATTTACAAGAAACTCAAGATAAACAATATGAAATATTGTTTGGAACTGGTTCTTTAGGTAGAAGAGTTAAAGATGGTAACGTAGTGCAAATTGATTATAGAGTATGTAATGGTACAGAAACTAATGGTGCAAATGTATTTTCTATTGATAGCCTATCTATTACTCCATCTTATACATCAGCATCACTTTCTGTAAACACAGTCGCAAGAGGTGGTGTAGAGATAGAAAGTATTGATAGCATAAAATTTAATGCACCAAGAAATTTTAAGATACAAAATCGTGCAGTCGTTGCAAAAGATTTTGAGAGAATTATTTTAAATGAAAATACAAATATAGCATCAACAGTTGCTTTTGGTGGTGAAGAAGCATCGCCAGCTGTACATGGAAAAGTTTATATTGCAATTAAACCACAAGGTGAATTAATAGCAACTGAAACTGTAAAACAACAAATTAAAAATTCTATTCAAGATAGAACAATGCTTGGTATTGATCCAGTAATTATCGATCCTGTATATTTGTTTGTGATACCAACAATTAATACTTTTTATGACTCATTAAAAACTGCAACATCAACATCTTCTATACAAACTTTAATTAGAAATGCTATATCAGATTTTTCAAATACAAGTTTAGAACAGTTTGGTAAAAAATTAAGATACTCAAGATTTGTAAGATCATTAGATAATGTAAATGATGCAATATTAAATAATGAAGCAACTTTTAAAATGCAAAAAAGATTTGTTCCTAGTACAGTATCAAAACAGCTTGTAAAGCTAGAATATCATAATGCGATAGTACCAAGTAGTTTATTATCAACATCATTTACATTTAATAACTTTATAGCATTTTTAGATGATGATGGTTTAGGTAATGTAAGAATATTTAGATTTAACTCTGCGAAACAAAAAGTATCAATTAATTCTACAGCGGGTACTATAAACTATACAACAGGCGAAGTTAATATAAATGATTTCTTAGTTTCAGCTTTTGATGGTATTGAGATTAAAGTAGATGCAGATCCAGAAAACAAAGATATTGTTCCTGTAAGAGAACAAATCATAATAATATCATCAGCCGATGCAACTATTAACACTACAAGTGAGGTTGGCGATTAATGGCTTTGCAAGAGAAACTATCAACTCTAGTTGAAAATCAGTTTCCTCAATTCTATAAAGAAGAGGGCCCAAAGTTTCTACAATTCGTAAAAGCTTATTACGAATATTTAGAGCAAGATGGTAAACAACAAGAGACTCAAAGAAATCTTCAAAACTATAAAGATATAGATGAAACTCTAAATCAGTATATTCAGTATTTTCGCTCAGAACTTATGGCTGAAATACCTAATGATGCTCTTGCAGATAAAAGATTACTTGCAAAACGTATTAAAGATTTATATACAACAAAAGGTACAATTGAATCTTATAAGCTTTTATTTAGAATATTATATAATGAAGACGTTGAAGTTACTTTTCCAGCAGATCAAATGCTCAAAGTATCTGATGGTGATTATCAGATAGACAGATATTTAACAACTCATCACAATCCTAAAACATTTACTCTTATAGGAAAAACTATCAAAGGTACAGATAGTCAAGCAGAAGGTTTAGTAGAAGACGTAAGGAGAATAGTCGCAAAAGGTAGAGACATTGATCAAATACTTTTATCTAATATAAAAGGAGATTTCTCTACAATAGAAACTATCAAACTAAAAAATTCTGATACTGGTTATACACCAATAGCAGAAGGTGGTATTAGAAAAGTTACGATAGTTTCTGCTGGTGGTGAATATAGATCAGGTGATGTTTTAAAACTTATATCATCTAAGTCAGGTGACTTTGCTAAAGTTGTAATAAATGAAGTTACAAACTTAGGTGGACAATTATCTTTTGAACTTAAAGATGGAGGTTCTGGTTACTTATCTGAAGAAGATGGAACTATAATAGAACAGATTGGTGGAGATAGTGATTCACCTGCATCATTTAGAGTAAGAAGAAATGATTTAACAGATACGTTTGCTTTATCTCAAAATGTTAATAAGTTCAACTCTAACACTATGTTTGGAATTTTAGCTCCAAGAGTCACTTATAGAGACACTTCTCAAGGTATTATGAACACTCATGCGAATACATTATTAGGATCACCTGATTTTGGTTTTAGAGAATCTTCAGAAGCTTTGGGTAATAATGCTTATAGAACAAACGCAAATGCTGTTATTGTTCTTGCAAATACTGCTAATCCAGGTGTTATTGTTGGTGATAGCTTATTTGGTGTAACTTCTGGAGCAAATGCAGTTGTCAAAGCAATTCGTAGAGCATACAATGCAACGTCAGATGATGTTGTACTCGCAGTAGATACTTTTAAAAATTTCGAAGTTGGAGAAAAAGTTAATAAAGCAACTGCCGCAGGAGTTACAGTAGGAACAGTTGACACAGATGGCTTTTATGCAAATACAATTGGCCATCATATAGTTAAAATCGCAAATACTAATGGTAGTACAATAAGTGTTAATCAAGAAATTGTTGGTGCGATATCTGGAGCATTTGGAGTTATCAAAACAATAAACAATATTTCTACTAATGACACTTATGATAGTGATAACAATGGTGTGGCTGATAGAAAAATATTAACACTAACAGTTACAGCAAATACTTCAGCAAATGTGTCAAATCAATTTGATGCTGGTCCTATGAAAGCATTTCAAGAAGATGAGGGTATACGTATAGTTGGTAGCTCAGTAAATGTTGCAAATGTTGTATTAGATACAGCTAACACTTTGATAGAAAATATTCATACAAAATTATCTGACTCTTTAATTTTTGTAAATGGTGCAGTTGGAACAATTGCAAGACTTTCAAGTAGAATTGGTGGTTCTGGTTTCTCAGCCGCACCAACAGTAAAAGTAGAAACAAGAAATGTTTCAGCACTTGGTATAGGAGAAGCATATCTAACATTACAATCACAAGTTGCAAACTTTGGAACTGGTAATTCTCAAATAACTATTTTAGATACGAATGATAGAATTGAACAAACATCAACAGGTGCTAAAGGTAATATAATGAGAGTAACGAATAACTTTCAACATTCAAATGGTGTATTTGAGACAAGAGTAAGAGTATGGCAAGATGATCTACAAAGAGAACCAGGAAGTATAAATTGGGCTAATGATGCTACAACAAATTCAAAACATTTTGATGATGCAAATCAAAGTAGTTTGAAAGGAACTGGTACACTCAAAATAGTTAAAGTAGAAGATGAGGGTATATTAGGAAAAAATGCTGTTATCAATGGTGTTGTTGGTGCTAACGGAACAGTAAAATCTGCTAGAATATTAGACTCAGGTTTTTCATATAAAGATGGAGAACTTGTTACTTTTGAAAGTTCTGGAAGAACAAATGCTATTCAAGCTACTGGTACACTATCAGTTGCAGGTGTAGCAAATTCTGAAGGATATTATGCATCATCAAGAGGACAAGTATCTTCTTCTAGAGGTTTCTTACAAGATAGTAATTTTTATCAAGAATTTTCATATGAAGTATCAGCTCCTATATCTTTAACTCGCTATAAAGATATTGCACTTAGACTTGTACACCCTGCAGGGCAAAAGTTTTTTGGTAAATTTAAAACATCAACAAATGCAATGAGTCAATCAGTAACATCAGGCTTAGCAAGAACGAGAAAACTTGCAAGTGGTACAATTGCAATTACAAATAATAGTAATACTGTAACAGGAACTTCTACAAATTTTACTTCACAGTTTTCAAATGGAGATTCAATAATAATTGAAACAGGTAATAGTGTCTTTTATAAAGCAGTTATAAATAAAGTAAATAGTGCAACAAGTGCTAACTTACAAGTTAATTGGACACTAGGTAATATAACTGGTGCTAATGCACATTACTTCACAGGAACGGTAACATAATGTCATCTTATGCAAGTAAAGAAATGAATATAATGGGAGCGAAAGCTTTCATTGAATCTATGAGCAGAACAGATGGTAGAGCATCAAAAAAATCTACTATCTTATATGCTGTTTTAGGGAAGAGTAATAATTGGCCAAATGAACCTATTGCAACTACTGCTATTGAAACAATTCAAGATAAACATTATCAATTATGGAAAGATGCAGTTGGAGCTAAAAAGATTAACACTGGTGATGTAAGTCATGTTATAGAAAGAGTTGATTGGACAATCAATACTGTTTATCCAATGTATAAAGAAACAAATCAAAAATTATACACACAAGATTTCTATGTGCTTACTGATCAGATGAATGTATATAAATGTCTGTATAATAATAAAGGTTCTCAATCTACAGTAAAGCCCACTAGTTTTGCAACTCAACCTTTTACAACTTCAGATGGATATACATGGAAGTATATGTATACAATTAGTTTAGGTAAAGCTAATAAGTTTTTAACTGCTTCACACATGCCAGTTCAAACATTGACATCAGCTGGTGGTTCTACTGAGGGAACTAATCAAATGGCGGTTCAAAATGCCGCTGTAAATGGTGCTATTCATATTGTTGAAACAGAGAATATTGGTTCTGGTTATGGTATGTTACAAAACACGGCAGTTATTGGCGCAACACCTAATACTATACAATTAGCACAAGGTAATCCATCTACAGTCGATAATTTTTATAATGGAGATTCAGTTTACGTACAGTCTGGTACAGGTTTAGGACAGTTAAGAAGAATTATAAATTATGAAGGTTCTTCTCGCACACTAACTACTAATACGAATTTTACTACTACACCATTTACTGACTCGACTGTAATTATATCTCCGACTGTCAACATTGTTGGAGATGGTAATGGTGCTTTAGCATACTCATTAGTAAATACAAATGGTAATATTTCTAATGTTAATGTTATAGCAGTTGGTTCTAAATATACAAGAGCAAAAGTTTATGTAACATCTAATACTACACATGGTACGGGAGCAACAGCAAACGCAATTATATCTCCAATAGGTGGACATGGTAAAGATCCTGTTAGAGAATTGGGTGGAAATAAAGTTTGTTTGAATGCTCAATTTAAAGGTAGTTTAGGAGTATCGTCAAATGGTAAAGGTTTTATACCAGCAAATACAGAGTTCAGAACAGTTAGTATTTTAAAAGATCCTATTTTAAAAGTTAATGCAAACAACGTAATTATGACAGAAGCTATTGCGAACACTTCTAATAGTGCAGATACTTTGAGATTAACAACAAGATTAAATATATCTTATCAGCAAGTTATAAATGATGTACCACAAAATCAATTTGCTATTAATGATGAGATTACAAACGAAAGATTAAGACTTAGAGCAGAAGCTGGTAATATTGGTTATATTACAGAATTAAATGCAGATGCTAGAAGAACAGCATCAGTTGCACAAGCATCAACTGGAGCAAACGGAACAATTGTTTTTATTAAAGATGATGAAACTACGGCTGACGTATCGTTCTTTAACATTTATCTAAATAATGTAGATGGTTATGGTAATTTTGTACCATTCACTAACAACGATAAATTATTAAAAAGAGGTGATGCTACACTTAGAGCAACAGTATCAAGTATATCTGGACCAGAAGCTAATACATATTCTGGTGAATTTATACATGTTGAAAACTTTCAGAAAGTTACTAGAGCAGTAGATCAAACAGAAGATATTAAAGTTATTTTAGATTTTTAAAGGTAAGTTAAATGGCACTCGAAACTAATTTAAATCAAAGTCCCTTTTTTGATGACTTTGACGAAACAAAAAACTTTCATAGAGTTTTATTTCGTCCAGGGTTTGCAGTACAAGCTAGGGAATTAACTCAATTACAGACTATACTTCAGAATCAAATTGAAAGATTTGGTAATGAAATATTAGTAGACGGTACTATCGTTACTGGTGCGGCCTTAAAAATAGAAAACATTGACTTTGTAAAACTAAGAGATAAAGATGCTAATAATAGAGTGCTACTTTTAACAGACTTTTTCTCTGGTGGTGTAGTTGCAAATGCGACTGTTACTGGTACAACTTCAGGTATGACTGCACAGTTAATAGATGTTGCTGAAGGTTCAGAAGCAAATGCTCCTAATAATCTAACACTCTTTGTTAAATATACAAATTCTGGTACAAATAATACAACTAAAGCTTTTGCAGATAATGAAGTCTTAACTTTAAGAAATCGCACAGGTAATGCTTATATCGTTGCTGGTAATACAATTACGAGCAGTTCTACTGGACTTGGAACAAGAGCAACAGTTGGTGATGGAGTAATATATCACAAAGGACATTTTATAAGAGTTGCTTCACAAAGTCATATTGTAAGTAAATATACTACAAACCCAAGTAAACAAGTTGGCTTTCAAACTGTTGAAAGTACTGTAGATTCAAATGCAGATAGTTCATTACAAGATAATGCTACTGGTTCTACAAACTTTGCCGCACCTGGTGCTAATCGACTAAAACTTTTTCCTACACTTGCATCAAGAGATACTGGTGTAGCGAATACTGCTACGTTTTTCACCATCTCAGAATTGAAAGATGGTGTACAGATTACAAACGTAAAAGATACTGTGTACTCTGAAATAGGACAACATATCGCTCAAAAATTTCATGATACACATGGTAACTATGCAACAGAACCATTTACTGTTCGTATACGTGAACATTTAAAAGATGGTAATAATTTAGGTAGATTTTCAGCAGATGCTTCAGGAAATGCAAATAAACTTCTTGCTGAAGTTGATAAAGGTACTGCATATGTTAATGGACAAAGAACAAAATTAATAGCACCAACACCAATTGAATTTGATAAAGCAACAGATTTTGTAACTAAAGATGCTAGAGTATTATCTCAAAATTTTGGTAATTATGTTATATGTAATGAAGTTGTTGGTGGTTGGGACTTTCAAGGATTAAGAGAAGTGTCTCTTAGAGATTCTACACAGTTAGGAATTTCTCAAGTTAATTTTGGCGCACAAAATGTAAGAGGTAATGAAATAGGAACAGCAAAGGTTAGAGGTTTTGCTTATCACTCAGGTGTAGAGGGTACACCTACTGGACAATTTAAAATATATATTTTTGATATTAAGATGAATGCTGGAAAATCTTTTCAAAGTGTTCGTTCTTTATTTGAAGCTAATTCTGGGTTTAACTCGATGGCTGATATTATTCTCACTACAACACATGGAACAACGGGTGCTTTTATACAAGAACCAGGATTAAATAATTTAGTTCTTCCATTTGCATTTTTAGGAACTAAAACACTTAAAGATGCATCAGATAATGTTGATACACAATTTGTTTTTAGAACAGAGAAGACTGTTACATTTTCACCAGGTTCTGGTACTGCATTAAGTGCTACAGTATCAGCAAACTCTGCACATGCAGGTGGAACTGAAACAATGAATGAAACTGGTAGCTTATCTAGTGACAATGAAAAAGAAGTTATCGTTGTTTCAAAACAAACTGCACACTCTGTCGCTAGAAAAGGACATATAGTCTCTATAAATGGAACAGCGGTTGTTGGTGGTTCTACAGCATTTACTCAGCACTATCAAGCAGGAGATGTAATTCGAATTGTAGATGGTTCGAACAATTATATTCATAGAATTTCAACAGTTAATAGTGATACATCTATTACACTAGCAAATTCAGAACCAGTAACTAGAAGTGGACTTAATGCCGCCGCTGGTGTTTCACATAACAATATGTATCCAAAAGGACTCATTTTTGATAAAACATCTAATGGTACTATAACATCAACTTCTACACAACACAATATTAATTTACAACAAGCAAATTTAGCGAGTAGTTTTACTGCATCAGTTTTCTTTAATGTTCTACGTTCAAGTGCTGTTCAAACTGCAAAAACAGTTCGTAAGAGTCAGTATATTACAATCACTACAAATAATCATAGTGCTACAAATAATGGTCCATGGCCTCTCGGTGTATCAGATGCATTTAAACTAGAAGCTGTTTTTATGGGTGCCGATCAATCGGCAGTTACAGTTAATGATACAAATGTAACATCTCATTTTATACTTGACAATGGACAAAAAGATGATATGTATGATACTGCTAGACTTGTAAAGAAACCTACAAGTTCCCTTAATATAACAAATAAAGCTTTACTTGTCAAGTTTAGTTTTTTCGAAAGAGATTATTCACAAGGTATTGGTTTCTTATCAGTTGACTCATATCCAATAAATGATAGTGCATCTACTGCTACTACTATTAAAACATTTGAAATTCCAAGTTTTACTTCACCAACTACAGGTAGAGTTATAGAACTAAGAGATGCAATAGATTTTAGGCCATTTAGAGCAAATACATGTAATCCAAAAACAACAGCAACACTTGCTGGTACACCTACAAACCCAGCCGCTGGAACATCTTTTGCTATAGATTCAGATGGCTCGTTTATGATGACACCTGGAGAAAACTTTCAAGCTGATGTTCAACATTATTTACCAAGAAAAGATAGAATTGTAATTAGTGAAGAAGGTAAAGTAGAAATTGTAAAAGGAACACCAGCATTAAGTCCAAGAGTACCAGAAGAAAAAGCAAACTCTATGACAATAGGTATTCTAGATATTCCTGTATTTCCATCATTATCAACTAAAGTAGCAAGAGATAATGATAAACACAAATATGCTGTAAAATTAACTCTAGAAAATAACAGACGTTATACTATGAAAGATTTAAGAGGTATTGACAATAGATTAAAAAATACTGAATATTATTCTTCTTTGAATGCTCTAGAGGCTTCTGCAAAAAATAAACAGTTATTCAATAGTAGTGGTTTTGATAGATTTAAAAATGGTTTCTTTGTAGAAAATTTTGATGGACATAATTTATCTGACTCTACTAAGACAGGATATAGAGCATCTATAGATAGAAATAATAATCTACTACGTCCATTTTTTAAAAGAAGAGATGTTGGTTTAGAAAAAGATAAATCTTTTACTTCAAGTAATGTGACAAAAACAGGAAATCTTATAACATTATCTTACACACATACACCTTTTACCATACAAAGACATGCAAGTAAAGCTAGAAATCCAGTTCAAGAATTAACATTTAACTGGACAGGTGAACTCACTCTTGATCCACCTATGGACAATACACCAGATATTACTACTCTACCAGATATACAAATGGATTTTTCTGGTATCTATGAATCATTTCAACAGTTAGCAGAACATACAGGTTTTACTGGAACTGATTGGGGTAGTTGGATTAATACACAATCTCCACCTAAAATTTTAAGTGGTCCTTTCTCAACTTTTACCAATCTTGGTGGTGGTGATCAATTACAACAAACATTTAATATTCAACAACAAGAAGAAATTAGAAAAGGAATACAAACAAGTCTTTCTGCTTCAAAACAAACTTTTGAAATGGGTAATTTTGTTCAAGATGTAAGTGTTCGTGAGTATATGAGATCAAGAATGATTAAATTTACTGCACATGGTATGAAACCAAGCACAAGAGTTTATCCATATTTTGAAGATGAAAATGTTACTGATTTTGTGACACCAACAAATTCATCACATGCTAATACTGCTAGTGAGGGTGGTAATTTAACTACAGATGCAAATGGTTCTGTTCATGGAATGTTTCGTATACCAGATACTGATAGCTTAAAATTTAGAATTGGCACTAGAAGATTTAAATTAATAGATGTTGCAAATACTCAAGTTGCAGGTGATTTAAGAACAACTTCTTCTTTTGCTGATTATACAAGTGTTCCATTAAGTATTACACAAAGAGGAGCTTCTGCCGATTTAGTTATACCTCAAATACATACAGAAGAAGTCACAGATACTAGAGCGGGAATACCTAGAACAACAGTACTTAGTTCTAGAGTAATTCAAGGAAATGAAAGTGAAAGGGAAACTAATAATCAACCTGGCAATTTTAGAGCCGCAAGAGATCCTTTATCACAAACTTTTTCTGTAAATGAAGAAGCTTCAGGTGGAGTATTTATCACTAAAGTTGATCTTTATTTTTTCAAGAAAGCATCATCTTTACCAGTTACAGTACAAATACGAGAAGTTGAAAATGGTTTTCCAACAAAGTTTGTTTTACCATATGCACAGAAAACATTATTTCCTGCATCTATCAATGTAAGCACAACTTCTGCGGCAACTGCAACAACATTTACTTTTGACTCACCAGTATTTTTGAAAAACTATAGAGATTATTGTATTACTATAGTACCAGCTGGTAACTCTGAAGAGTATGCAGTTTGGGTTGCTAAGTTAGGTGGAAAAGATGTTGATACTAATGAATTAATTGATAAGCAACCAGGAGCTGGTGTTATGTTTACTTCAGCTAATGACAAAACTTGGACAGCACATCAATCAGAAGATTTAAAATTTAAATTACATAGAGCAAACTTCACAACTTCACAAGGTACACTTTATCTAGAAAATCCTGATCATGACTTTTTTACTTATGACAATCTAGTTGGTACATTTAATCCTGGTGAGAAAGTTAGAGCAGAATGTGTGATAACAGTTTCAAACAATGCTACAATACCTGTAGGTGGAGTTTTGAGAACTAATGCAACATCTGGTTCAAACTTTGCTAATGGTACTGTTAGACAGATTGTTAGAAATAATGTAGCTGGACAATGTACTTTAAAAGTAGATGCATACGGAGATTTTCCAACATCTGCTTCATCAAATACAAATAATGTATTGTTAAATGGTACTTGGGTTGGTAACACTTCTGCATTTACTGCAAACACAAATAATGGTTTCTTAGAGTTCAAAGATAATCTTAACGAAAAGATAACACTTAACACTTCTACTTACTCTGGCTCTGCTAATGGTTTTGTTAGAGGCCAAGTAAGTGGTGCTTCAGCTAGATTTTTAACTGCTGAAAATATAATTAATAACGTATCTATACCTAAAATACCAGTTATAAACTATGCTAATACTTCAACAACATTTAGTGTAAGAACAACAACGAATGCTGGTGTTATCAATAGTGCTTTTACAGATTTAGATTTAGAGATAGAAAATCATTTTACAGACAATGAAAAGAGAGTGTTTAGTAAAATGAATGAAAGTGCTTTAACAGCGGTTTCTGGATCTAAGAAAACTTTCGTAATAAAAGGTTTATTTAACACTAGCGATCCTAAAATGTCTCCAGTATTAGATGCTTCAAGAGCAAATGTATACATGATAGAAAATGTTATTAATAATAGTATAACAAATGAAGATACAAAAGAAGTTGGTAGTGCTGAAGCAAGATATTTTTCTAAGAAAGTAGAACTAGCTGATGGACAAGATGCTGAAGATTTAAAAGTGTATCTGACAGCATATAAGCCTTCTGGTACTGATATTAAAGTGTATGCACAATTGAAAGCATCTGATGATGTTGAAGATTTAGCTGACAAAGATTATACACTATTAACACAAGTTACACCAACAACTGTAATTTCTGATAGTGTTAATGTTCAAGATTTTAAAGAGTTTGAATATGGATTATCTGCGAATACTGATGGACAAAATTTCTTGAATACCAATAGCGATAATCAAGCGAGACTAAATAGTGCTGACAGTAATATAGTTTCATATAGAACATCAAGTGGTATTGTTCATAAGACTTATAAGACATTTTCTTTTAAAATAGTTTTAACTTCTTCATCTACTGCTAGTGTTCCAATGATAGCTGATTTGAGATCCATAGCTTTACAGGTTTAAGATGTATCAAAAGATAGAGAATAGTGAAAGCTTAATTAGAGATAAAAATAATAGTGCTGTTTTAGAAACTGATTTGAATAGTTTACAATTGTATAGAAAAAGAAGAGAACAAGCTAACCAAAAAGATAAAGAGATAGAAAATATGAAATCCGAAATATCAGAACTAAAATCTCTTGTCAAACAATTGATTAACAAAGAAGGCTAAAAATGACTGTAGCAGTATCAAACACAAATCTTGTAGATAGTTTTAACACGTGGAGACTGAATACAAATTTAGCCGCAACAGTTTTAAGTAATAACGTAGTTACAGTTACTAGAGCGGGTTCTGCGGCAAGAGGCGGAACTTCTCGTGGTGATGGCCATATTAAAGGTACTTTTAGTGCAAATGATTTGAGAGCAAGTACTATTAGAGGTGGTAATACTTCAAGTATCAGTAATATAACTATTACTTCAAACACAACTATTAATGCAAGAACACTAACAGTTCAAGCGAATACAGAATTTACAGGTAACGTAAATTTTACAACAGCTTCAACTGATAGAATTATCATGGGAGATATATCAAGAATAAGAATGACTGGTGGATCATCAGGACAGTTTATAAGAAGGACTGCTACTGATACTTTAACAGTTACTCCAATGACATTAAGACAAGTATCAGACTTATCTTCAAACTCTGCCGATATTATTTTATCTTCATCAAACACATCTTTCTCTGAAGAATTAAATACACCTGATCTTAGATTTTCTGCAGGAACAGCTGGAGCAGATAAGTTTAGAATATATGGAGATGGTAGTTCTACTGCTGGTGATTCCGATTTAATCATGCAACTCGTAAGTACTGATGGTGATAGTAATTTTAAAATTGCAACATCTACAAATACAGCCGTTCATACATTGAGTGCATCAGGTACCGCAGTACATACAGGTAGAGTTACAAGTGCTGGACTCACAACATCAGGAACAATTATTCCAAGTTCAGATGATGCAATTGATATTGGTGCAAACGGAACAGAATTTAATGATTTGTATATTGATGGTATAGCAAATAT
>VTLG01010702.1_pt1 | contig 14233 bp, 22 predicted proteins | sample 4694571 | NCBI WGS metagenome assembly VTLG01 (sample SAMN12604809, study PRJNA352737) | marine metagenome | biome: ENVO:00000447; feature: ENVO:00000209|ENVO:00000569|ENVO:01000036; material: ENVO:00002151; isolation source: viral sequences binned using virsorter ...
AGAAGGCTGCTCCATCTGTGTTTATTGACCAACGAGGTATAGCTTCTAAGTTTGGTGAAGTCCAACTAAAATTTACTCCCCCAACTGTTTGTTCATTCGTAGTCGTAGGAGTAGGGTTGATATATCCTGTTTCAGATTTGATATTATGTCCTGATGCTGAGTAGGAATACCCTGTCCGATACTGGTGGCTCGTGATCGATTCATTAATTATTGATTCAGATGTGCTAGAAGTCTGACTTGAGCCAGATCGGAATTGAGGTACTACTGGCACAGCAAAGGTTCTTACTGGTAATACTAATAAAACCAGCAGCCAAAGTCTAGTCAATCGTAATAGTAACTTTAGTAGATCCTATGCAAGATGTACCCGATCCACCTGCGGTACAGGTATGGACTCCAGAACTCAATGACGTTAAAGCAAGAGATCCAGCAGTACCGCCTGATCCGATAGTAGTCTGTCCACCTAATACTGGTAATGCTGCAATCCCCGAACTAGGAGTTACGGTAGAAGGAGTAGCATCGCCCATAATTACCGATTCTGTTTTGCTGAAAGCTGAACCTGCACTTGTAACCGAGGTGTCAGTTTGTATCATTGCTGGAACTCCATCAGATAACGAACCAACATTAATCCCACCAATCTTTCCTGATGTTGTGGTATCCCCTACAGTCACAGATGGAGTAATATTATTTCCGCTAAGACTATATGTAGTTCCTACCTTGTTGGTTACTACATAAGGCATATCAACTGTAATCTGTGCAGAGGTCACAAACTCTTGTTTTATATCAGCAAATGCAGCAGATGGTACGAATAGAAGTAAAGCAAACAGTTTTTTCATTTAATACCTACTTTGTTTTTACTATTATCTATTATTTTAGGACCATTACTGTTATTTGTGCCACTTTTCTTGTTTCCTACTGAGATCCCATAGCTACCTAGCACTCCCGAAACCAAGCCAGCCGTGAACGCTCCATCAATCCTTACTTTGCCCATGTATCCAAGAGTCATCATTGATAAACTCCAAGTCAAAATCAGAAATCTGATCGCATGACCAAAGAGTTCACCCCACTCGATACCTTCTTTTTCTTCCTTCTCTTCAGCCATAATAAAAAAAGCTGCTTGTGGGTATCTCTAAGCATTGACCACTGCTTAACAAACAGCTATGTGCCAAATCTAGCAATTATTGGTATGTTTGGAAAGTAACACATAAAAAAAACTATGGTAAAAATTCTAAAACCTATCCTTCTAATCTTTATTAAATCCAAAGCGATGAAGAGATTAGTAATTGATCTGTTGAAAGCATTAGCAAAACAAACAGATAATACGATAGACGATCAGGCGGTTGAATTTATTGAAGCCAGAATGTTCCCAGGTTCTACTACTGGACTTCAGTAAATGAAAATAACTAAATTTCTCAACATAAACATAGAACCAGCACCTCCAGAACTGGAACTGGAGATAGAAATGCAATGTAGGGAAATAATGAAGGCTGATGATTTGGTTGATATAAAAAGATATTGTACTCATCTCGTCAGAAAAAAATTTGATCAGGATATTTTTATGGCCTCAATATTAAACAGGCTTGTAGAACTGGAAGCAAATCGTGTTGTAACAGAAATGAGAAAAGAGAAACCTAAACCTAGACATCCTTTGAAACGCTTTTTTCGTATTCCTTAAGTTCTTCTTTTGTAAAATTTTTAACATATAGTTTTGGTAACTTATCAATCTCAACATTATATTTAAGGATTGCTGTCTTTATATGTTCTGTAACCCAACTGCCGTTAGGCGCAGCTAATTCTGCTTTATTTCTTGAGTTAATATTTATCCTATGTTCTGTTCCTCTCAGTTGAATATCAAGTAAATTTTTTTGTAGGTTTTTTATTCTTATCTCTCTTAACTTCCTAAGTTTTTTTGAATCACTCATTTTTCAGTTCCGCTATCCTTTTCTTTATAGCATCATATCTTACGCAATATTCCTTAGTTTCCATACCCTCAAACCAGTATTGTTTCTGTAATTCTGCAAGCTGGTCATAATAATTTTTGATGAGGTCTTTATTTTTCATTTCCAATATAATAATTTTCTCCTCCACCAATTAATACCTCTCCACAAGAATTTTTGACAATAGCTCTTAATGGTTCGTTGAATTTAAGTTTTGCTTGTGATTTCTTTGCAGATTCTGTAAATTCAAATTTGACACCTTCCTTTGTATGCCTTATAGCTTTAACGAGTTTTAAATAATATGTATTTAATCCTTTCGCTTTATAAACTTGATAAGTTAAAATTTGCGGTCTATCTTTAATACCTAATGACCAATGATATTCAATATCATCAAAAAATACTTCTTTCCCATCTTCTATTGCTTGTTTTACTTGTTTAGCGTTCATTTTTTGCTCTATAAATAAAAAAGGGGTCTTACATGAAACTGCAACCATAAAGTTTCAATGCCCCTATAAATCAGGCTTTTGGTGCTATCGTGCCACGGCCATCAACCCATTCTTCCTCAGAATCTGGATCAATAGACCATTGGCTGCCGAATATGGTAAATCCAGGGATTTCTTCATAGTCTGTTCTAGAGCTATATTTCCTGATGGTAGATCCTCCAGGAGTATCGCATTCATCAGCTTTAGCAATAAGCCACTTGGCTTTTTTTCTTGCCTCTTCTGGAGTGTAGTCAATCAATAAGTAACGGTCACAATCGTTACCACTTTTCTTTTTTTTGTTTCGGATAAATTTGAAACGTGCTGTAAATGCTGATTCCATTTGAATTAGTTAGTTAGGGTTGTTAGTTTTGTTCTGCCAAGTCTCAATATCTTCTCGGTTGTACCGAATGGTGTTATTAAGAATGACAGTCCATTTCGGGCCACTGGGATGACCCTTGCGAGTTTTGGTTCGCCAAAGTCGCACAGTTTGAGGTTTTACACCAAGCTCTTCAGCCAGTTGATCTGATGTGATCAGTTCATTCATGAATCCTCCTTCTCTAAAATAAGTGTCAGTAATCCATCCCTTTGATCTTCACTAATAGTCTTAGCTTCATATCGTTTGGAAATGTTTTTCTTTAATATCCCCAGCTTGTTTTTGTTAGCTGGTTTATTAATAAAGGCTTCACATTCTTTGATGAACTTATCACTTTCGGATCTGTCAATCGGTTTATCACTGGAGGTGGTAGCTGGTTTGCTTTCCTCAGTTTTAGACCATGCCTTGCCTTTATCATATAAAGACAGGCCAAATTGATTTCCAAAACTCATCAATGCACGTTTTTTTGCATCAGTTTCCGCTTCCTTAATTGCAGATTCATGATTGATGCCGATACCTTGTTTTGTATTGCCATGCCCTGCTCCTGTACCTTCTCTAACGATATTATTGCCAACTGTTATCCTGACCTTTGCTGTATAAGTCACAGCATCTGGTTCTGAATTAACACAAGTTGTTTCAATGGTTTCACAAGACCATCCATCAAAACCAAATATACGATTGGCCTCGTTTATAACGTGCCATCCTTCGACATAAGATAGTTGAAATGTGCCATCCTTGTTGCCATCTCTTGTTTCTACATTTTTTTTGTCGATAGGTTGTTGTAGTAACTCAACCTGTTTTTCTGTAAAACTCATTTTTCTAAAGGGGTTGAAAATGCCCATCGGGGCAGTGATAACGATTGAACTCCTGTTTGACACCAGCTTGGCCAATCATCAAGCAGGCGACATTCGGCAATCTTGTCCAAAGCTTCTCTGGACAGCTTTTCACCTTCTTTCAAGGCATCATCATCAAGTTCCCATAACCCGACATCAAATGGATATTCAGATTGCACCACAAGAAAGATAAATCTTTTTGCTGATGGAATGCCATTGAGATAATGTTTTGCCTGGAGATGGTAGGTAAAATTTGCCACTGCCTTGGCAAAATCTCTTGGGTTTGCTCCTGATCTACTGGTTTTAAGATCTAAAATAATATCTTTGTTTAGCCAATCTGGCCTACACTTACAAGTCAAGCCAGAAGCCTTGTCATCCCACCAGTATGATTTCTCTGCAATACCAAAACTGAGTAACTTTTTGGCGTGAGGTTCTGAAAAAACCGCATCTCTCATATTGATCGCATTTTCCATATCAGCTTCGCTAACAGCAGTCATGCCCTTTTCTTCAGCTTCCTTTGCCTCCTCTTTTCCTTTTTTGGTTGTCCTGGATGATACCGCAACAAATCTTTTTGAAAGTTCATCAGGTTCTAATACAGCACAATGAGTCAATGTTCCAAGAAGCATTGCACTTGTCGGTTTATGTTCTGGCCTGTCAGGATTAAGAAAAGAGTTCCAGTAAGCCTTTGGGCCATGTTTGACCATTGTTTTTTGCATAGATGCTGAGATTGCATCATCAGAATGGTATTTTTCGTTTGAAATTTGGATTGATCCTGTTGTCATGATTCTGTGTACCTTTTTGTATGAGGGCCATATTGCATCATTATCCGTGGCCATGTTTTCAAGATAAGTGCCTTGTCCTGTGGCATTGCAACAAGACCAGCCTGTGCAAGTCTTTTGAGAAAAGGTGATGCGTCTGGTGAATCAATTAAAGATGCAAATGTATTGAAGATTTCTTTATCGGTCATGGTTAAAATTGGGTTGCCGAGGTCGGAGCGTTCAGGGGTTGGTCGCTTCTTCCTCGGTGATTTATGGAAGCGCAAACCAAGATCATATTCACTCATCATTTTCGTGCAAGCTCCTGACAAGCAGCCTCGACATTATATGTAAAGCAATCTATTTTGGTAGATTGAAGTAATGAATCTGAAAGTGCAAAATATCCTATACCAAAAATGCAGATGTAAAGAAATAAATGTTTCATGGGGTTGGGTTTCAAGGGCTTTCTAATAATAACTAACGGTCAACACTTGTCAACTGTTCATGGATATCTCTTACTCTTTGCAGTGGTATTGCAGCTACTTGGGGAACAACACTATTTCCTAGTGATTTAAGTCTGTCCACCCGATTTCGTAACCCATCATCTCCTCTACGAATCGTGGGTTTAGATTCATATTGTCTCCAGCTTGGGTTAAGACGTCTGATATTCTGTGTTCTCCATGTCGTTCTATATATCCTTGACCTGACCTTCCCTTGTAATCTGTTGCTGTTGGAGTTGGCAACATCTGATTCTTGGTTGTCCATTCTTTGCTCTGAACTGTTGTCATCTCCATGTCGAATTGAATTGTTTTCAAGTGTGGTTTTATCTCCTCCCAGTTTTTTATGCTCGGGTAGCTGAACCCTGCTTTGTCCTTTCTGAACCAATGTTCTATTGTTGTTTTCTTGATAGTTGTTTTGGTTGCTAATTCTTTTATTGTCGTTTGACTCCTGAGATAAGTTACAAATTCTTCCTGTTTCGGTAGATATGGTCTTTCCTCCATCTGATGATCTTGATAAATTTCCATCAGTTCTGGATTTTCCTTTATCTTTTCCATCATTATTGCATCGCTCAAGCTCACTTGTATTGGTTGGCCCGATGATCTGTGAGTCTTGCCTTGGAGTAGTTTTGTTGCGTGTTTCAGTGCATCTTCCTTCGTGTCTATTGCTGTTGGGGTAGGCAACGAGCCACCACCTTGATCTTTGATGACAGGCTCCCAATGAACTTGCTGATATAACTGCCCATTCTGCATCGTACCCTGCTTCGGAAAGCTCCCCGAGAACAATGTCCAGTCCGTTATTAAGGATCGCTGCCACGTTTTCCAAGATGACGTATCTTGGTCGTACCATGCGTACGACTCGCATGAGTTCATAAAATAAACCCGATCTGGATTCTTCTGTGATGCCTTTGCCTCGGCCTGCCGTACTGATGTCCTGGCAAGGAAATCCTCCGCATACTGCGTCAAATTGAAAAGGTTCTGCTGTAAATGTTCTGATGTCATCGTGAATGGGAATGTGTGGCCAATGTTTTTTTAATACTTTTTGACAGTATGGATCATTTTCAACAAATTGTGTAGTTTCAAAACCGCCAACCATTTCTTGAGCAACCTTAAGACCACCGATTCCACTGAAAAGATCTAGTAATTTAAGTTTTTTCATTCAATACCTTCATATAATTTGTCAAGATCACCTTCTCTTTTTATATCTTCTCTGATTCTTTTTTCGTGAAACTTATAAAATGGGTCTTTTAGAAGTTCATTGTATGTATTATCCTCTCTATATTCCCAAAAATTTATTTCATCAATATTACAATTAGTTTTTTTCATAATCTTATCTAATAAGGCATCATGGTCTTTTGCTTTCCATAGCTTTGATTTTACAAGTTTTTTGCCATCAACTTCTTCATTAATAGCTTTCCACCATGCTGCTATAGCAAATTGTCTATTTTCCCTCTTCCTGTCATTTTCATACAAGTCATGAATGTCTCTTTCATTGCTCGTAAGTTCAATGTGAAAAACTTCAAAAGTTGGTGTCATTTACTTGGCCTCCTTGCTTTCTTCATCATTAAAGATTTGATTGAATAACTCATTGATGCGGTATAAGTCACCATTAAAACCCCAATGTGTTTTAACGTTTTGTAGTTTCTCATAGTGAGCAACTAAATCTTGAACTTTTTTAGCGTTAGCTTTAAGAATTTCTACTTTGTAATCAAAATCCTTTTGTTGTTGAGTTTTTGTCATTTGAGGGGGTTGTATCTATACCTTTAATTATAGTCTAAGTGTCAACAATTGTCAACAGGCCTATTGCTGTGTTTTATGTATCTTGCAACCAATATTACTGCCGTTGGCCTACTGCTGTGTTCTGGATACCACTTGTTTTTACCAATAGCTGTATTCTTGTTAGTCGTTGTTTAACCAATAGCAGTATTATAGTAACCACTTGTAGCAGTTAAAAGCCTTGCAATAACTACGTTTTATATAAAATAACCGATTGCTGTATTTTACTTCCATGCAATTTACCCAACTGCTGTATTATGTGTGCCGCTTGTATTTATTACTGTTGTGTTTTTACCAAAAGACAAAAAACCTACTGCTGTGTTTTTGTATAAAAGATATTTACCCTACTGCTGTGTTTTTAGTGCCACTTGTATTTTAGATGTAAGTAATTTAACCAATGACTGTATTTTTATAAAATCATTGATATGACTGATATTTATAGCTGTATTCTATTAGAAGTAATTTTACCAACAGCAGTATTATTCAAGCCGGTTGTATTCTTATCAAGTAAATTTACCAATTGCAGTGTTTTGGATGCCGGTTGTATTTCTTACCATTGTATTCTTACCGAGTGTTTAGAACCCTATTGCAGTGTTTTTATATTCAAGATCAAAAGCCTACTGCTGTGTTTTTAGTGCCGGTTGTATTTTAAATTCAAGTATTATAACCAGTAGTTGTATATGGTAAAACTGTTGATATGACTAGCTTTTAGTTTACAAATCCTACTGCTGTATTTTAGGTTCTTGCAACAAAACCTATTGCAGTATTCTATGTACCAATGGTATTTCCTACTGCTGTGTTTTAGTACAAGTGGTAACAGTAACATTGCTGTAGGATTGTAAAAACGCAAAAAAAAAGACCCCGAAGGGTCATGTATTAAGTTGACTGATTATTTAATTAACTTCTTTAACTTTTTTTCTGCTTGGTCTACGCAACCAACACCATCAAACTGAAATCTAGCTATTGTTTCACCAATTTCGTAATTGCATCCTGATTTTTCATAAACACAAATGGTAACTCTTTCCCAATCTGGATTGCGTTTATCTCCTTGATAACGACCTAAATGATGGTGAAAATATATCATTGGAAAAATCTTTTCATCACTTCTAATTAAATAGTGTTTGTTGTCTTTGTCTTGACGAATTAAAGTTTTTTTCACTTAATTATTGGGGTTGTTATACCTCTATTATAAACATAAGAATCAACAACTGTCAACAAGGTTTCATTACTTTTACATCAAATCCTTTTTCTTTTAACTCTTCAATCCTATATTTTTGTATCTCACTTAACCTTCCCTTTGGCCCTTTAACTTCAATAAACTTGACCTCATTTGGTTTCATACAGATCAGATCAGGTAAACCAGCTTTGTTGCACATAATTAACTTGATAACTGTCCACCCTTCTTTCTCGTGCCTGTCTATCAGCTTCTTCTGATATTGAGCTTCGGTCATTCCTATAATGATTGATCGTATAACTTTCCTTTAATTTAACAACATCATATACTTTTGGCTCGATTCCCTTCTCTGCAAAAATATAATGTATTTTATTCTTTCTATCCCTGCCAAGAAAACTTGCTCTTTCTCTGCCCTGCAAATAACTTAATGCAGAATAATCAATACCCAAAAATATAAGATGATCGGCACTGCTAAGATTAACTCCCTCACGACAACTCTTGACCTGACCGATAAAAACAGAATCGCTTAAAGCATTGAATACATCTGGATCATCGGTTGCTCTATCTCCAAAATATTCTCTCAGCATTTTGCCTTCTGCAATGAAGCAATATAAAATGGCAATCCTTCCACAAAAGTTATTCTTTATATATTTAATTTTGCTTTTATCAAAAACAACAGCACCATGATTCTCAGTGATCACATGGCCATTATAAATCTGACGTAACTTGCTCATTACCTTTGCACCAGTATCTGCAACAACTGATTTTCCTTTAGGGTTGCCAATGACACCATCTTTGATTATCCTCAATGCCAACCTGTATGTTCTTTTGGACATTTTCACCATATGCACTTCCTCCTCAATCTCCTGAGTGAAACCAGCTTCTTTTTGGGTCATCTGAACTGTATAAGGTTCAATATCCTTTAATATTCTGCTTTGCCTAGCATCTGAATAATCTTTAATGACAATACCAGTGCCGACTCTTTTTTCCTTTACATCAACATAATCACTCGCCCACCTGTAAAAGTTTTGATAATGACTCCATAGAAAAGGTGTCAATGACCACTGATGGTAAAGCTGGCTGAAGCTTTCAGGGCTTGGTGTTCCACTCATCAAAATAATGCTGTTATATCTAAGTTTCAATATATTCAGATACCTCTGCGATGGTTTTGGAAATGCACCAACGCTATGCGCCTCATCAACGATGATCATATTCCAGCTTGTACCCTTAAAATTTTTTAACTGTTCAAAGTTAGTTATGGATACTACCTTCTCGAGATTCATCTTTTCAACATCACTTTCAATACTTGGTATTGCTTTTTTCTTAGTAATAATCAACACCTTTTCAAGTGCCATATTCTTGACAACAGACAGTGCCACCATTGTCTTACCTGTTCTGCATTCACCACTTAAATATGCACATTTCTTGATCTGACAAAGCCTGGTCAACTTTCTACTCGCTACTTTTTGATAGTCTCGTAATTGAACCATTGACCATACTGTATATGGTGGTATCTTACCCTATAGTTACACATAAACAACCCTAGATATGGAGCAAGAACAAATTTTAAAAACAATCAATATTCAACTCTCGCAGGGTCAGATAAAATGGCTTGATGATAATAAAGGTTCTGAATCCAGATCCTGTTTACTCAGACTTATAGTTGCTGAAAGAATGGAGCAGGCTGCTTAACAATGGATACAAAAGAAGAATTATTTCGCTTACCAAAGCACTGGGGTTTTGTTGCCGTCCAAAATAAAAGGCCATATCAAAATGATTGGCAAAATAACCCTCTTACACGCTCACAACTGTTCAAAGAAATTTCCTCCAATAGATCAACAGGTATTGGTGTATGCTGTGGTGTTCCTTCAGGTGGCCTGCTTTTCCTAGATCATGATGGGCCATCAGCAGGGAAGATATTAGGTGAATGGGGTTTTTCTCTCTCCTCGCTACCACCATCATGGATGGTCACATCAGGTCGGGTTGGTAGATTTCAGATAATATACCAGGTTCCAGAAAAGTATTGGTCAAAGATAAAAACTCGTAAATATCAGACAGGGGTAAAAGATGAAGATGGTTCTGTTGAGCAAATAGAACTGCGCTGGAATGGTACGCAATCCATAGTATCTGGTAAACATCCAAAAACTGATGGATATAGATGGATGGAAAATCGCTCACCCTCTGATCTTGAAATAGCAGAAGCTCCCTTTGCCATAATCCAAAAGATGATGGAGCCGAAAAAGAAAAAAATACCACAGATACAAACCCTCAACTCAGATACAGATAAAGCACGTTCTCTTCTGCAATCAATAAATCCAAACCGTTTAGATGATTATGATGTCTGGCTAAAAATCGGAATGGCTGCTCATTCAGTTGGCGATGATTCTCTCATGTTTGATTGGGAACAGTTATCACAGAAAAACAGCAAATATAAATCAGGAGAATGTGAAAAGAAATGGTCATCTTTTAAGTCATCAGGGGTTTCCCTTGGCACTCTCCAAAAGTTTGCTTCAGAAGATGGTTGGACTCCACCACCACGCATTTTTCCAACATCAATAGAACCAAAAGAAGAATCAACTCCTGTTCCTCGTAAATTAGAACAACTTACATCTCAGGAACTTATAAACTTTTTACGCAACCTAAAACAGGAAATTAGATTCAATACTTTTTCCCATTCAATAGAAATGGATGGCAAAATAATAAAAAATATTGAAATATTTTATCTCACCCTCGCAGAACTTGGTTATAAAGTGCCAAAAGAAATGGCAGTTGATTGTCTACTTAAAGTAGCTCATGAAAATGAATATGATCCTGTAAAGCTTTATCTTGATCACTGTTATAACGAAATCCAACCAGCTTATATTGAATCCTTGGCATCAACATATTTAAGGCCACAGGATCAAAACCTTACCGAGCCGACAATATATGACACCATGCTCAAACTTACTTTGATAAATGCAGTAAGAAGAGTTTATATGCCTGGTTGTAAGCATGATACCGCCACTGTCTTGCAGGGTTCGCAGGGAATAAAAAAATCATCATTCTGGCAAACATTGTTCGGCCCCTTCTTTTCAGATGCTCTCGGTGATATCTCCTCAAAAGATGATCTTCTTGTACTTCACAGATCATGGGGAATGGAATGGTCTGAAATTGATGGGATCACAAGCCGTAAACACGCAGGGGTGGTAAAGGCTTTTCTATCAAGATCAACCGATCTCCTTAGAGTTCCTTACGGTAAAGCCGTAGAAGAATGGCCTAGGCGTGGCATCATAGTCGGAAGCAGTAATAAAGAATCAGGTTTATTGATAGATGACACTGGCAACAGGCGTTTCTGGGTTATTCCCTGCACTTCAAAATCTATTGATCTTGATGGCCTACAGCTTGAGCGTGACGCTCTCTGGTCGGCTGCTATTCATGCCTTCAAAAATAATGAACCTCATTTTCTTTCTTATGAAGAAGAGCATCAGATCGAAAAGGAAAATTTATCCTACATGGTTGATTCTCCCTGGTCATCCGTTATAAGTCATTGGTTGAATGATCCGTCAAACTCAGTTAAAGATATTACTATTGAAGTTTTGTTAACAGATGCTATTGAAAAACCTATCGAAAGACAAACAAAAAGTGACATGATGACCGTAAGTCAAATCTTACGCAGTCTCAAATATGATCGAAAAAAGAAAAGAGTGATGGGAACACCGAAATGGGTCTGGTTTCAAAAATCATCCTGATGTTCCTTACTGTTCCTACCCTGTTCCTACCTTCGGGAACGCTCAAAACCTTTACTATAACTACTTTATATATATATGTTCCTTATGTTCCTAGTATATAGTATATAAATATATATATAGTATATTGGGGAGATATAGGACATAAATATAACGCGAGGTAAGTTTGGTACAAAGGTGGGAACATTGGGAACGTGGGAACACCTGCTTAGTCTCAAATGAGTCTCAAAATTAAGAAATATTCATATTCTTGCTTTTCCGTGTAACATCTAAGTAATGGCTAAAAAAGGTACAAAAATAGAAACATTGATCAGGTCACGAGAACTTGGCAAGATTATTGCCAAAGGTGGCCGTAGATCTGATTGCATAGAATATGCCTCTAAAAAATGGGGGGTAGGTTATAAATCTGTAGATAAGTATTTAGAGATCGTCAGAGCCGAAATGAAAGCTGATTGGGATATGGAAAGACCCGAAATGGTGGCGAATCTTTTAGCGCAGGCTGCAACGCTTCAAGTGGAAGCAAGAGAAAAAGGTCACTTGCATATTGCCCTTGGTGCAATCAATACAGCAGCTAGACTTGCACAGATTATTTCGTGAGCATTTTAGATACAGTTCAACCTGGAAAAGTTTTATATCAAATCGGTGCTTATGATCTACCGACAGCAGAGCAGGCAATAGAACGTATATCACAAGATTTACTTCCGCATCAAGCAGAATTTTGCCAAGACATGGATCATAGAAAACTTGCTCTAGTCTGTGGTTTTGGTGCTGGCAAAACTCACGCACTAATTTCAAAATCTTGCATACTGGCAGCACTTAATGTTGGTCATGTGTCAGCAATCTTTGAACCAACTGCGCCAATGCTCAGAGATATTCTGCAAAGAACGATGAATGAACTGTTAGACCAATGGCAGATACCTTACAGTTTCAGAGCTTCTCCTTTAGCGGAATATACTTTAGAGTTTGCAGAGGGAACACATACGATCTTGCTTAGAACAATGCTTACATATCAACGACTACGAGGCCAGAATCTTTGTGCAGTGGGATTTGATGAGGCAGATACTATTCCGAAAAGGGAAGCAGAATCTGCCATGAACATGGCATTGGCAAGACTTAGGTCGGGTAATGTTCAGCAGTTTTACGCAACAACAACTCCAGAGGGTCATGGTTGGGCATTTGAAACATTTGAAAAAAATAAAAAATCAGACACAGGATTGATTCAGGCAAAAACAAAAGATAACCCATATTTGCCCGATAACTTTATTCAATCTCTTGAAGAAAATTATCCACCGCAGTTAATAAAAGCTTATCTGCTAGGACAGTGGGTCAACCTTACAAGCGGTCAGGTTTATAACAGGTTTTCCAGGGAGCATCATGTCATCAGTAAAATACCATTTGATATCAAGATGGAGACTTTACTTTGCGGTATCGATTTCAATGTGATGAACTGCAACTGCGTCATTGGTGTAAGAGATGGTGACAAGCTGGTGATTATTGATGAAATATCAAAACAAAAAGACACAGATGCGTTGGCACAGGAGTTGCTCAGACGCTATCCTTCAAACAGAATATTAGTTTACCCTGACGCTAGTGGTTCAGCACGTTCAACGATTAACGCATCAAAGACAGATCTCGCAATACTCCAAGGTTACGGCTTCGGTTCAATGGCTCTCAAGAGCAACCCCTTTATCAAAGATAGAGTTGCAACCGTCAATGCGTTACTACAGAACGGCAAAGGGGAAAGACGTTTGGCGATTCATGCCAGTTGCACTCGTTTGATTTCGTGCCTTGAATTGCAAAGCTACGATGAAAAGACAGGAGATCCAGACAAACAGAATGGATATGACCACATGAATGATGCTCTTGGATATTTAATTTATCGTGAATTTAATTTGCTATATGGTAGGGCAGGCAAGCGAACAGGGATTAGAATATATTAAAAGTAATGGTACTATGAGGAAAAACCGTGTATAGCTCTCTGAATATTTACAATCAGCCTGTAACACTAGCTCCTACAACGGTTGCAAGTCCTAATGCTGCCTATCAGAGAATGGCAAATTTTTGGGGTCTGGTTGAAGATTTGAAAGAGGGAACATATAAAATTCGTAGCGAGCATAGAAAATATTTAAATCAAGAACCAAGAGAAACTGACGATGCGTATGACACAAGATTGGCAAGGTCAACAGTAGTACCATATCTGCAACGTATCGAGAAAATGTTGTCAGGTATGTTGGTAAGAAAACCAATCAGACTTGATGATGTATCTGATTTAGTTAGAGAACAACTTTTTGATGTTGACCTTGAGGGTAATGATCTAAACGTTTGGTTATATCAAACAGCTAGGGTTGCAATTTCTTTTGGTCATGTCGGGGTCTTAGTTGATGCACCTAAAGATGGAGAAAAGGCAAGGCCATATTGGGTTACTTATGCGCCAAAAGATATTCTTGGCTGGAGGACAGAGATTATTGACGGTGTTAGAAAATTAACGCAGCTGCGATTGATGGAACAGGTTGTTGAAAATGATGGTAAGTATGGCGAAAAAATTGTAAAGCAGATTAGAGTATTAGAGCCTGGGCGATATGAAATTCATAGAAAAAACAATAAGGGTGAATATAAATTACATGATGAGGGAGAGATGAGCATAAAAGACAAGATTCCTTTTTCTGTTGCATATTCAAATCGAG
>VTLG01015241.1_pt1 | contig 14232 bp, 9 predicted proteins | sample 4694571 | NCBI WGS metagenome assembly VTLG01 (sample SAMN12604809, study PRJNA352737) | marine metagenome | biome: ENVO:00000447; feature: ENVO:00000209|ENVO:00000569|ENVO:01000036; material: ENVO:00002151; isolation source: viral sequences binned using virsorter ...
TAGAAGATCTTACAAACCTAACAAGGCAACTTAAAAATTTAAGCAAAATTGCAAAGCCAGCAGCAGGTAGTTTTAAAGGATTAATTAATGGAATAAAAGATGTAACTAAATTTACTCCAAAAACAATAAGTCAATTTAAACAAAAAGAAAGAACACTTAAGGCATTAAGAAACGAAGTAAAAGCTGGTGGTGTTGCTTTTAAAAAGTTAGGAAGAGAAATAGATGCTAATAGAATAAAATTACAATCATTTACTCAAACAGCCGTTAAGCAAAAAGGATTGTTTGCTGGATTAGGTGCAGGTGGTACAGCAGCTATAGGAGGTGCAGGTGCATATATTGGTAGTTCATTAGGATTACCTCCAGCTATTAGTGGATTGGCAAGTGCAGGTGCTGCTGCCAGTGCTGCAAAAGCTGGAACAGGAATCATGTCTAAGGCTGGTTTATCAGGTGGTCTTGCAGGTGCTGGTATTGGTGCTGGTATTACAGCAGTTGCAGGTGGAGCTAGATTTGGGGTACAAGCTGCTAGTTATGCAGCAGAAATACAAAAATTACAAATAGCATTAAAAGGTGTTACTAAAGATCAAACAAGTTTTACTAAAGGTCTTGATGTAATTAGTACTACATCAAAAAGATTGAATGTACCTATAGCAGCATCGACTAGACAATTTACTACTTTATCTGCTTCTGTTTTAGGTGCTGGTGGAACTATTGAAGATGCAGAAGAAGTATTTACAGGAGTTTCAAACGCTATAAAAGCGACTGGAGGTAATGCAGAAGATGTACAATCTGCTATCCGAGCGATGTCGCAGATCTTTGGTAAAGGTAAGGTGTCGGCAGAAGAGCTGCAAGGTCAGCTCGGTGAACGCTTGGCTGGGGCCGTGGTTAAATTTGCAGAAGCTAATGGTAGTACCTTGCAGAAATTACAAAAAGACTTGAGAGATGGAACTGTTGGCTTAGATCAAATAATGAAGTTTGTTGGAAAGTTGAATGAAGATTTTGCGGAAACTGCATCAAAAGTTGCTGATTCATCTGCTGATGCTGGTCAAAGACTAGCAACATCAATGGATAGATTAAAACTTGCAGTTGGTACTATATTGCAACCAATTGGAGCAGCATTTCAAAAAGTGTTTGGAAATATTGTTAATGCAATAACAGAAGCAATAGAAGCATTTAATAAATTTATGGGTATTGGTTTAGGAAATGCTATTAAAAAGACCGAAAAAGCTATAGAAAACTTAAATGCGAGAATAGCTGCTGCTGAAGAAAGAGGAAATGATAAATTAGCTAGCAAATTAAGAACACAATTAAGTCAAAAAACCCTACGATTAGGGATATTAACAGAAGGTCTTGGTGAAGGGGGAGGAAATACAGAAAGCAACCTTCCAAATGCTACTACTCCACCAAACGAGTCTACAATAAATAAATATTTGCTTACTTTAGGAGAAATTACACAGGAAGAATTTGAAGCACGAAATTTAAAAATTGAATCTCTAAAAATTATTAAAGATATGGAGGCAGCAAATATAGACTTGGGATTGAGTCAAGATGAAATTATTGAGAAGTTAAGACAAAGCAAAGATGCAACATTTTCTTTTAAAGAAGAAATGAAAAAAGTTGCAGAATCTGCAATAGATTTAGGTGCGAATATGGGAGAACTCGCTGTTAGTGCTGTTAATAGACTTGCTGATGGATTTGCAGAACTTGCAGTGTCAGGTAAAGCTAATTTTGGAGACTTAGCACGATCAATATTAGCTGATTTACAAAAAATGATTGTTAAAGCATTATTCTTTAAAACTTTATTTGGTTTATTTCCAGGATTGGAGAGTTTCTTAGGATTTGAAAAAGGTGGTGTTGTAGAGAGTGCTAAAGGTAATGTATTTGCTAAAAATAAAATTGTGCCATATGCGTCAGGGGGTGTAATTGATAAGCCAGTAATTTTCCCAATGGCAAAAGGAATGGGTTTAGCTGGCGAGAAAGGGCCAGAAGCAATACTCCCATTGAAGAGAGGCAAAGGAGGAAGACTTGGGGTTGAAGCTTCGGGAATGACAAGTAATATAGTAGTTAATGTTGATGCCACTGGATCTAGTGTAGAGGCAGATGAACAACAAAGTAGGCAACTTGGCCGTTTGATAGGAATGGCTGTACAGTCTGAAATTGTACAACAACAAAGACCAGGAGGATTACTTGCATAATGGCTACTTTTCCAGCTGTAGAACCAAGCTACCCAGTAGTAAAAACATCAAAACCAAATATTAGAACAGTAAGATTTGCAGATGGGTTTGAGAAAAGATTTACGTTTGGCTTGTCAAAAAATCAAAATCCTAAAATTTACGATTTAGAATGGAATAATATTACAGAACTAGAAGCTGATACAATTGAATCTTTCCTAGATGCAAGAGCCATTGACGGAGCTAGTTTTACTTACACACCACCTAATGAAGGGTTTACAAAAACAGGTACATATTCACAGTCTGGAATTATAGTCACCAACACAGTAATAAATCATGGGTTGGTGGTTGGAGATGTAATAACTATTGACTACACAACAGGTTCAGCAGTAGATGGTACTTTTACAGTTGCTACTACTGCAACTATAAATACGTTTACAGTTATAGCTGCTGCAAACGCAACAAATACTGGCAATGTTACATTTACTTTATCTGGGGCAAAACAATTTAAATGTTTAACTTGGTCGAAAAATATGAGTTACTCAAATTTAGCAAAAATAAAAGCTACATTTACCCAAGTTTTTGAGCCATGAGTACTGATCTTGTTGTAAGTAATTTACAAGATGTAAATCCATCTTCAATTATAGAATTATTTATTTTGGAGTTAAAAACTGCTTTGCACGGATCAAATCCAGGCTCTGCTGGCGAGACAAATATATATCGTTTTCATAATGGTACAAGTATGAATAATAATGGAGAAATTGTTTGGCAAACTAAAAGTTATCAAAGATTTCCTATACAAGCAACAGGTTTTGCTTTTCAACGTGGACAGTTACCAAGGCCAAAAATAACCATTTTTAATGGTTCTGGATTTATGTCTTTGTTACTAAATGAAGTAAATAAAATCACTGCTGGAAATGATCTTACAGGTGCGGTTGTTACAAGAATAAGAACTCTAGCAAAATTTATTGATGCCGTTAACTTTACTGGTGGTGTAAATGTTTTTGGAACTCCTGATCCTAATTCAGAATTCCCAAGAGAAGTTTATTATGTTGATCGTAAATCAGTTGAAAATGGACAAATCGTAGAATTCGAATTGGCTGCTGTATTTGATTTAGCTGGTATTCGTGCGCCTAAAAGAGTTTGTACTAGAGAAGATTTTCCATCAATCGGTACTTTTTTACAATGAAAAATTGGAAAGATGACGCATTGTGTCATGCAAAAAATGAAAATCCTAAAGAAGCAGTTGGATTGCTTCTTAACGTAAGAGGTAAAGAACGATACTATCCATGCCGTAATTTATCAATAACATCACATCAATGTTTTATTTTAGATCCAGAGGATTATGTTAAAGCTGATAATTTAGGAACAATAACAGCTATAGTACATAGTCATCCAATAGATCCTCCAACTCCAAGTCAAGCTGATCTTGTGAGTTGTGAGGAAAGTGGTTTGGAATGGCATATTGTTAATCCATCTACAGAAGAATGGGGTTATTGCAAACCAACAGGATATAAAGCACCATTATTAGGTCGTCAATGGGTTTGGGGTGTAACTGACTGTTGGGCATTAGTAAGAGATTGGTATAAAGATAATAAAAATATTATTTTAAAAGATTATGAAAGACCTATAACTCCAGAGGAATTTTATGAAAAACCATTATTTGAACATTATGCGGTAGAAACTGGTTTTAGAGAACTTAAGTACGATGAAAGGTTGAAAGATGGAGATGTTCTATTAATGTCAATATTATCCTCGTCTTTAAATCATGTTGCTTTATTTTTTGATGGAGATGTAATTCATCATTTAACCGATAGACTGTCATGTAAAGAACCTTATTCTGAATGGTTATACAAATGCACTGGAAAGAGGTATCGCTATGAATCGTAAAATAAAATTATATGGAAAACTTGCTGAGTATGTTGGCACAAAAGAATTCGATGTAAATATAACATCGATTAAGCAAGCTGTTAGTTTTTTAGTCAATAATTTTGAGGGAATAGAGCAGCATATGAATTCACAATATTACCAAGTTAAAATTGGTAATTATGCAATTGATGAGAAAGAATTAAATTACCCTTTAGGTCAAAATGATATACATTTTATTCCTGTAATATCTGGTAGAGGAAATGTTGGTAAAATTTTACTTGGTGGATTATTAATAGCAATGTCTTTTGGTGTTGGTGGATTTTTTGGAGGGTTAGGAAGTACAACAGTATTTGGGGGTGGTTCTGCTGTATTTGGAGCTAAACTAGCTTTTGGAGTTGGTGCTGCATTAGTTTTAGATGGTGCTGCAAATCTATTATTTCCAGTAGAAAATCCAGAGATGCCTGAAGATGACCCTAGAATATCTTTTAGCTTTTCAGGTTTACAAAATACAAGTAGAGCAGGAACTCCTGTGCCGATAGTATATGGAGAGATATTAGTTGGTTCTGTAATTATTTCTGCTGGCGTAGATACGGATCAAGTGGTGGTATGACAAAGAAAATTATACGAGGAGCTAAAGGTGGTGGTCGTAGTCGTACTCCGCAACGTGCGCCTGACAGTCTTAACTCAAGACAATTTGCATCAATATTAGATTTACTTTCTGAAGGAGAAATAGAAGGATTTTCAACTGCATCAAAAGCTGGTTTAACATTTGGAACTGCGCCATATTTATACGCAAGTTTAAAAGATGTTTTTTTAGATGGAACTCAGATACTTAAAGAAAATGCTAGTAATACTAACCCAACCCCAGCAGATTTTAACTATGGCAATGTAAGATTTGATTTAAGAAAAGGTTTAAATCCTCAACCATTAATACCTGGAATAAAAAGCAGTGGTACTCCAAAGCCAGTTAATGTTTTAGTCCCAACAGGTCCTGGAATAAGCAGGACAATAACTAATCATCTTGTAGATGCTGTTGAGGTTACAATTAGTTTCGACAGCTTGCAACTTTTAAAAGATGATGGCGATATTGAAGGTTCTGAAGTTAATTTGCAAATAATAGCTACATATAATAACGGCACACCAGAAGTACTTATTAACGATACTGTAAAAGGAAGGAGTGCTGATTCTTATCAAAAAGAATATAAATTTTTTACAAATAGAACAAAGTTTAATGCTTCTGGTCATACGTTAGATGTGACAGTAAAGAGAATTACATCAGATACAACTGATGATCACACTAGCGGTAAATTACAAGATAAATTACGTTTTATAGCCTATGAAGAAATTGTTGAAGATGGCAATACATATCCAAACTCTGCATACACACTTTTAAGACTTGATTCAGAACAATTTAGTACTATACCAAAAAGAGTTTTTAAGATTCGTGGAATTAAAGTAAAAATACCAGGAGCAGGGGCTAATAATTCTGGCACTCCAACAGTTGTAAAAAATCAATCAGATGCAACTGCTCTTGGATTAGGTACTGTTAGTAGCTTCGGGTTTATACATTATCCTGCTGGCTACGTTTTTAATGGAACTATGCAGCAAGCCCAATGGACAACTTGTCCTGCGATGATACTTCTAGATCTGTTAACAAACCAAAGATATGGGTTTGGAACACACATTGCCCCAAACTATAATCCACAAAGTCCAAGCGATGCAGATTTATATGAGAATGTTGATTTATTTAGTTTAGTAACTGCAAGTAAATACTCAAATGAATTAGTAGATGATTTTTTATCAAGTTCAACTCGTGAGCCAAGATTTAGTTGCAATGTAAATATACAATCTAGCAAAGATGCTTTTACTTTAATAAATGAATTGTCTGGAGTAATGAGAGGATTTCCTCTTTGGCAAACTGGAGATATTACCTTTGCACAAGATAGTCCAACAACTCCTAGTTATTTGTTTAGTTTGGCGAATGTTACAGAGGCAGGATTTATATATACAGGTTCAAGTCTAAAAAAAAGACATACTATGATTCATGTCAGTTATTTAAATATGGATACACAAGAAATTGATACTGAAATTATAGAAGACCCAGACGCAAGAGCTAAATTAGGCATTGTTGAAAAGAGGATTAAGGCGTTTGGCACTACATCAAGAGGTCAAGCAATAAGACTTGGTAAAGCAATATTATTTAGTGAACAATTTGAATCAGAAGTAGTTATGTTTGAGACTACTTTAGATGCTGGAGTGTTAGTACGCCCAGGTAATGTTATTTCAATTGCTGATCCAGTAAGAAATGGTTATAGAAGATCGGGAAGAATTAAAGCTGCAACGCAACAACAAATTACTATTGATGATACTGAAGATTTAACTAATTTATCTGGGACGATAACTGCTTCTTTTGTAATGCCAAATGGATCAGTTGAAAGTAAGACTTGTACAGTTGCGGATGACAAAATAAATTTAAGTAGTCCTTTAGGTTCAATTCCGAATGTAAATAGCATTTGGAGTCTTTCTACTTCTTCTGCACAAACTCAAAAATTTAGAGTTATTAGTGTTGAAGAAAAAGATGAATTATCATTTTCTATTTCTGCTATTACCTATTTAGATGGTAAATACAACAACATAGAGCAAGGCACACCTCTGCCACCAAGAAATATATCTTTATTAAATCAACCGAAAGCACCTCCAACAAATTTAAAAATTACAGATCAAAATGGATTGCCAAAAGAAATGTTGGTAATCATAAATAACCTTGCTGTAAGTAAATTACTTCTTACTTGGGTAGGTGTTTCTGGTGTTACTCAATATTTAGTTCAATATAGATTTAATAAAGGAAATTGGTTTAATGAAGTTGTATTTAAAACTGATTTTGAGTTATTTAATACAGAAGCTGGAACCTACGAATTTCGTGTTTTTTCCTTCAATGCTGCGTTAGTGTTGTCTTCCTCATCAGCAGATTTAACTTTTCAAGCGTTAGGTAAAACAGAGCCTCCTGATGATGTACAAAATCTAACTATAGAGCCATTAACAAATAAATTAGTCCGTTTAAGGTGGGAAGAATCTATAAATCCAGATGTTATCCATGGTGGTAAAGTTTATGTAAGGCATAGTAATAAAACTGATGGTAGCGGTACTTTCCAAAATTCTATTGACCTTATAGAAGCACTAGCAGGTAATACGACTGATGCCGTAGTTCCAGCTTTAGAAGGAGAGTATATTCTTAAGTTTCGAGATGACCAAGGTAACTTTAGTCTAGGTGAAACTTCTATAATATTAGATTTACCCGATTTAATTGATGCGCAAGAGATACTTTCTGACAGAGAAGATACAGATCCAAGTCCTTTTGGCGGTACTAAAGTTAATACATCTATAGTTGGTTCTGCTCTCCAACTTTCTAACACAGCAACAAATCTTACTGGTACTTATGATTTTGCAGCAATTTTAGATTGTGAAGCTGTTTTTTCTCTTAATCTTAAAAGGCTTATACAAAGTATTGGTTTTGCAATAGATGGACAAACTATAACTGCAACTTATGTAAGAACAACAGCCACTATTTCTGGTCAAAGTCAAACTGTTATAGAAATAACAAGTGCTAATCATGGAAGGTCTGTTGATAATTATATAAATTTTGTAGCTTTAACAGGAGGGGCGACAAATGGTGTATTTCGAATAGTTGCTGCTACTACTAACACTTTTCAATTTTTAGCTACAGGTAGTGCTATTTCGTCTTCAAATTGCACTTTTGCTTTTGTTAATACAATAGATACTCTTATACCAACAGGTACATTTTGGGATGATTATGCTCCTAATGGTAATTTTGATGGGCCACTTATAAATGATACAAATGCTGTTATAAGTGTAGCGACAACAAGTACCCCTCCAGCAAATAGTGTAAGTGGTGTCCCAACTTATGATGATACTGATTTTGCAAGTAAATCTTTTAATACTTTTGCTAATGGTACATATAAAGGTAGAGGGTTTAAATTTAGAGTTACTTTAAAATCTGAAACTGTAGGTCATAACGTATCTGTACAACAACTTGGTATTAATGCAGATTTTGAATCTAGAACTGAGAGAGCATATAAAGTTGGAGGAAATACATCTACCTCTTCACAAAATAATTTAGATAACGCAGGAAATCCAGCATCAAAAACTGTAGAATTTGCACATCCATTTTTTGTAGGAACAGCTAATTTAGGAGGCTTAAGAGCTTTTATGCCTAGTATCGGAATTACAATAGAAAATGCACAATCTGGAGATTTTTTTACAATTACTCAACCAACTAATTCTGATGCTGGAAAAAAATTTACTATTGATATTAAAAATGGCAGTAATTTCGTTAACAGAAATTTCTCATTCCAAGCTGTCGGTTATGGTAAAGGGGTGTAATATAAAGAAAAGGATTTATTAAATGGCACAAAGCGGTAATAAAAATATAGATAATGCTTCTGGTCAAGTTGTAAGACTAGATATACAAAATACTTTAAAAACTGTTGCAACTCATAATTATGGACAAAGAAATAGTGCTGGTACAATTGAGCCTTGCGAATTTTTAGCAGATTCAACTACTAATAAATTATTAATAAGAAAACAAGATGGTGGAGATCAAGCAAACCCAAACCCTACAACTGGAACTGCTGCTACATTTTACGAAGTAGGAAATTTAGATGAAGATCATTTAGGTTTAATATCAAAGGCAGGTGGCACGATGACAGGGCCAATACTTGCTGATGATGGCGCAGATAAAACTGCTCCAGCTATAGCATTTGATAATGATCCAGATACAGGAATATTTAGAGCAAATCCAGATACAATAGGATTTTCTACTGGTGGAATAGAAAGAGGTATAATTGCAAGCACAGGTTTAACAATAAGCGATCAAAAAGAGATAAGACTTAATGAAGCAGTAAGTAATGGTTTTAATTATGTTGGACTAAAATCTCCTTCTACTCTATCAAGCAATGTAAGTTTAACTCTTCCTGACTCTATTGTTAGTGGAGGTTATCTTAGAACAAATGGCAATGGTGAATTAAGTTTTCAAATTATAGCTGGCGTGCCGACAGGAGCAGTTTTTTGTATGCCAGGGCTTTTAGCAGGAAGCCAAACTGGTTATCAGAGTAATGGTATTCCAGATGGTTATTTAGAATGTAATGGTGACTCTTTACCTAGAAACACTTTTCAAGCATTATTTAATGTGATTGGTACTATTTACGGAAGTCAAAGTGCAACAACCTTTAATCTTCCTAATTTAAGAGGAGAATTTATTAGAGGTGCAAATACAACTAATTCTGGAGTTGATGCAAATAGGGCTGTAGGTAGTTCTCAAACAGAAGACAATAGAGTTCATGCTCACTCTGCTGTAACTGGTTCAACTTTTATTCCAAGTGCAGCACATAATCATGGTTTAAAAATTACACATACATCAACTCAAGTAACCGCATTTGGAAATCAAAGTGATTCAAGAATGTGTTTGATAGATATTACAGGTGGGCCAGTTAGAGGTACTACTGAAACTGCACAACCAAGTGGAAGTGTTACATCAACAACAGCTATTGGGCAAGATGGTTCAGAATCTAGACCACGCAATATTGCTATGATGTACATAATTAAAATTTAACTATGGCAATAGCACCAGCAACGTATAATTTTACTCTGCAAAGAAGGTCAGATCATAATATACAACTTGTTTTTAAGGACTCAAGTAATAATGCAATAAATCTTACTGGTTATACAGTTGCTGCACAAGTTTGGGATACAAACAGAATTACAAAATATGCAGATTTTGCAGTTGCATATACTAACAGAACAACTGGAACAATAAATATTTCTTTGACAGATACACAAACAGCAACTTTTTCTCCAAACACTTTAAAATATGACGTATTACTTACAAATGGTTCTGGTCTAAAAGAATATTATTTAGAAGGAACTATAACAATTTCTGAGGGCTATACAACATGAACTCTGTTCAAATTACAGAAACAAAAAATACAATTTCTGTAAACGAAACAACTAATACTGTTACTATCACAGAAGGTGTTGCTGCTACAGTACAAATAGTTGTAGAAGGGCCACAAGGTCCAGCACCAGCAGGATTTATTTTTGACGGATCAAACAAAGTCAATGATTCTGTTGTTTACTACCACAGCACATCTGGTACATTTAAAGCAGATGCAACGACTACCAAACTTACACTCGTTAATGGGGGAAATTTTTAGGCTATGGCTAACACGATTCGTATAAAAAAAAGGTCATCAAGCGGTTCTGCTGGTGCGCCATCTAGCTTATCTCCCTCAGAGTTAGCTTATAACGAAGCTGATAATAAACTATATTATGGTTTCGGAGATGATGGTCAATCACCACCTGCTGCTAGTTCAATAATTGTTATAGCTGGTGCTGGAGGATTTTTTAACAAAACAGATACAAGAAGTGCAAATACAATATTATCTGGCCCTACTTCAGGATCTGCTGCTGCACCTACATTTAGAAGTTTAGTCGCTGCTGATATTCCTACCATTGCTCATACAAAGATAAGTGATTTTGATACTGGTGTAAGGACTAATAGATTAAACGAGATGACAGCACCAAATGGTGCAGTTAGTTTTGCAAATCAAAAGATAACAAACTTAGCAGATCCGACAGCAGACCAAGATGCTGCGACAAAAGCATATACCGATTCTGTTGCACAAGGACTTGATGTTAAAGATTCTTGTAAAGTTGCAACTACTGGTAACATTACAATTTCTACTGCTCTAAATAATGGAGATAGTATTGATGGAGTAACTCTTGTTACTAATGATAGAGTTCTTGTAAAAGATCAATCAACTGCAAGTCAGAATGGTATTTATATAGTTGGATCTAGTCCAGCCAGGGCAGATGATCTTGCTGCTGGTTCTGACGCTGCTGGTTTTTTTACTTTTATTGAGCAAGGTACTGTTAACGCAGAAAATGGTTTTGTTTGTACATCAGATAAAGGATCTGCTGTAGTAGGAACCAATAACCTTACTATTGCTCAGTTCTCAGGAGCAGGTCAAGTTATAGCTGGTAATGGTATTGATAAGTCTGGTAATACATTATCTGTTGATCTTAAAGGTAATGGTGGACTTGTTATTGAATCTACTGAAATTGCTGTAGATCTTGGTGCTAGTTCTATAACAGGGACTTTGGCTGTATCTGATGGCGGTACAGGATCAACTTCAGCTAGTGGGGCAAGAACAAATTTAGGTCTAGTGATTGGCACAGACGTTGAGCCACATAGCGATAAGCTTACAGAGCTTGCGACAATGAACCAAAATACTGCTAGTTCTTTAGCAGATTTAACAAGTACAGAAGTACAAATATTAGATGGTGCAACAGTTTCTACAGCGCAGTTAAACAGAGTAGATGCTACATCAAGTATCCAAACACAATTAAACAATAAACAGCCACTTGATGCTGAGTTAACAGAACTCGCAACCATGTCTAGTGGTACAGCTTCAGCACTTGCAGACCTTACTGGCACTGAGGTTGCAATTTTAGATGGTGCAACAGTTTCTACTTCTGAATTAAATATTCTTGATGGAGTTACAGCAACTGCTTCTGAGTTAAATGTTTTAGATGGTATTACATCATCAACATCAGAGCTTAATATCTTAGATGGCGTTACTGCTACAGCAAATGAAATTAATTTACTTGATGGAGTTACAGCAACTACAGCAGAAATAAATTTTGTTGATGGTGTAACTTCGGCTATCCAAACTCAACTAAACAATAAGCAAACCCTAAATGCAAAGTTGACTGAGTTAGCAACAATGTCTACTGGCACAGCAAGTGCTTTAGCAGACTTAACAGGTACAGAGGTGGCGATTTTAGATGGTGCAACTGTCACAACAACTGAACTAAATAAATTAGATGGTGGTACATCTGCAACATCAACAACATTAGTTCAAGCTGATAGGTTTATATGTAATGATGCTGGAACAATGAAGCAAGTTGCTCTTAGTGATCTTGTAACTTTCCTTGAAGATGGTGCGACATCTGGTTTCGATGTTAATGGTGGTACTTATTAAACCATAGGAGGTAAAAGCCAATGGCGAATACGATTCGACTTAAGAGAGGGAGTGGTAGCGATCCAAGTGCTAGTGATTTGGTCACAGGAGAATTAGCTGTAAGGACTGATAATGGAAAATTATTTACAAAGAAAGATGATGGAAGCGTAGCTGAAATATCAGGAAGTGGAGGCGGTGGTATAAGTGATGGAGACAAGGGCGACATTACTGTTAGCAATAGCGGTGGAACATTTACTATTGATAGTGGTGTAATTGATAACGCAAACGTAGCTTCTAATGCAGCAATAGCTGGGTCAAAGATTAGTCCTAATTTTGGCTCGCAAAATATTGTCACTAGTGGCAACTTAAGTGTTAATGGTGGACAAATATCAATAAGTGGTTCAACGGCTGCGATTAACTTTAATGATAATGAAGATAACCCTGATTATAGATTAGTAAACTCAGGCGGTCTTTTTAAGATAAGAGATAGTACTAGTGGAGTTGACAGGTTAAAAATAAATACAGATGGTCACTTTGATTTTTCAACTAACGTAGATTTTGAAAGTGGTATTGACGTAACAGGAGATATTACAGGAACAGGCGATCTAACACTTACATCAACTGATGCTGGAAGTTCTGCTTCTCCAATAATTGAACTTTATAGAAATAGTACATCACCAGCAGATGCAGACTATTTAGGACAAATAAAATTTACTGGTGAAAGTGATGACGGCAGTAAGGAAGTTTATGCAAAGATTACAGGTAAGATTGATGATGCTAGTTCTGGAACGGAAGATGGAATCATTGAAATTGCACATACAAAAGCAGGGTCAAATAATATCTCTGCAAGATTTACAAGTGAAACATTAAAACTTATAAACGGAACATCTTTAGAAGTAGATGGTACAGACGCAACCATAAATTCACTCACTGTTGGTAAAGGTGCAAACTCTGTAGCTGGTAACACTGTTCTTGGAGAAGGTGCTTTAGATGCTGCTGTTACTGGTGGTAATAACATAGCTATAGGTCTTAACTCATTAACTAACAATACATCAGGAATAAAAAATGTAGCTGTAGGTTCTCAGACTTCTGTGTTAAATACTACTGGTAATGATAATACTGCTGTAGGTCAAGCAGCTTTATATAACAACACAACTGGTTCTAATAATACAGGGATAGGAAGAGCAGCTTTAAATGCAAACACAACCGCAAGTAACAATACTGCCATAGGAAGATCAGCATTACTATCAAACACAACAGGAGCAAATAATACAGCTTTAGGTAAAGATAGTTTGTTTTCAATGCAAACTGGTATAAGAAATACAGGTTGTGGTGCGTTTACTTTATATTTAGCAACTGGAGATCATAATACTGCAACTGGTTATAACGCTTTAGGTTTAACTACAACTGGAGAATATAACACTGCTGTAGGATCTGGTGCTTTAGATTCAAACACTACAGCTTCTAACAACACAGCAATAGGTTACGACTCTTTAGGGGTAAACACAAGTGGACATTCAAACGTAGCTGTAGGCACTACTGCATTAGATGCTAATACAACAGGAAGTTATAATACTGCTCTTGGAAAAGATGCTTTAGGTTCAAACACAACTGCAAATAATAATATTGCTATTGGGTTTAATTCGTTATTAACGAATACAACAGGTGGTCAAAATGTATCTTTAGGTGTGGAAGCGTTAAAAGAAAATACTACTGCAAGTAACAACACAGGTATTGGATTTAAAGCTTTAAAGGTAAACACCACTGGAACTAATAACGTATCTATAGGTTCAGAGGCTTTAGAAAATAACACAACTGGAAGTGGTCATGTAGCAGTTGGAAGAGAAGCTTTACATTTAAATACTACTGGAAGTGAAAATACGGCTATGGGGTATGGGGCTTTAGCAAATAACACAACTGGCGATTACAACACTGGAATTGGTAGAGAAGCTCTACAAATGAACACAACTGCATCAAATAACACAGCCGTTGGTTACCAAGCTTTAGAAGAAAACACAACTGGAACAAGAAGCACAGCATTTGGATCTCTTGCTTTAGATGCACAAACAACTGGAGGTGATAATGTTGCTGTAGGATATGAGTCTTTATCATCAAATACAACTGGACAAGACAATACTTCTGTTGGAACAGGTGCT
>VTLG01002996.1_pt1 | contig 14231 bp, 21 predicted proteins | sample 4694571 | NCBI WGS metagenome assembly VTLG01 (sample SAMN12604809, study PRJNA352737) | marine metagenome | biome: ENVO:00000447; feature: ENVO:00000209|ENVO:00000569|ENVO:01000036; material: ENVO:00002151; isolation source: viral sequences binned using virsorter ...
GTGTTATCTTCTGGTAAATAAAGTAAACAGTTACCAGTAGTTATTAGGTGTTTAAGAGCTTCAAATACAGCTACTCTATATGCATGTGTCTCTATCTCGTTCATTGCAGAACGCTCAATCTTTGCTAGTCCCTCTTCAACTGCTCCCCTCTGTTCTGCACCTGTTAACTCTTGTAGATCAAAGTCATCTATTGTTAATCTAAAGAAGGGGGAATTTGGTGGTAGCAGTGTAAGTAAAAGTTTGCTTGCTAGGTGATTGACTCCTCTAGCACCTATACCTTGAAATGGAGTATTGAAGGTAGACGACCAGTTAGACCCTTGTTCTTTTAATAGAGTAGGTATTGTTACTTTTGCACATTCCCTTGCTCTATTTAAGTATGCCTCACGTTCTGAATAACCTTGTTCGTACATACTTTTGAGCATCCCCTTCTCAATATACGTTTCGTCTTGTGTATCTTCTACCATATTCTAATTGAGTTATACTGTTGCTCCTACTTTTCTAAGTGCTCGTTTACCTTTAGCACCCATCTTAGCTTTTTTACCTTTAGATGCAGTAGCTTCTTTCATAGCTATTTTACTACTACCAGAACCTACTGATTCTGACTCTCCGGGTGTTGAGGCACTTCCCGGCCCTTCTCCTCCTCCATCATCATCTTTTTTACCCTGCATTAATCCGGGTATTTGCCCGATAGTTGAGTCAAGACCTTCTTTTACTGTTGATAGTCCAGTATCTATATTTGTTGCTAGAGCACTACTAGCGTCAGAAAGTGTAGTATTAATCCCTGATGTAGCACTATCTAAATTAGTTTGGAGTGCACTTCCAGCATCGCCTAGAGTTGTTGAAAGTCCCGAACTTATATCTGATGCTGATGGTAATTCTGGAACTTTTATTTTTATCTTTGGTGGTGCTGGCCCTCCTCCTCCACCACCGAAACAGAGCTTCTTATTTAAAGGATCAAAGGGAAACCTTATATCCTCTGGTCGTAAGTCATCTAGTGTTTTAATGAGTTCTTTCATAGTCTCCTTTATTTCTTAGCATATAATGCGGATTTACCGCCAGTTTTCTTTTTCTTATCCTTAGATAAGTCCGCTTTCTTACCCGATCCTTGTGACGATTTATTAGTCTTACTGGTGTAATTAGCAGAAGATGAATCACTTCCTCCACTTCCACCTCCTCCACCACCACTGCCAGTAAGTATATCCATTCCTTTTTTAATCTCTCTACCAGCCGCACCAAATGTATTATCCATAGCTCCTGCCACATTAGCTTCAGCAGTTTTAGCTAGTTGATTGGTCTGTCTTTCTGTATGTTCTTGTAGCTTACCAAATTTTTCTTTCCGGTAATCTCTAGCTTTAGATAATGCTTGTCCTGTTGATCCACCCATATTAACTTTCATTGATAAATAGTCTCCAATCACCGCCATCAGTGCCGGGATGGTAACTTAGTTTTTTTGATAGAAGATTGAAATAAGGAGACTCCGGTTCACATGGGAGAATAAACTTACTTACTCCTTCATTTGCTAAAAGAGCACTCATAGTCTGAAATATAGAAAACGAGTCTCTTCCTCTTATTTTTGTAGTATGCATCCACCAGTATACTGTAGGACTGTAAAGACAAAAAGCTCCTACAATATCCTCACCTTTTTTAACTATGTGAGTTGGCATAAGTGGATGTCTATTGCCATCTTTCTCAGCTTCTTTATATACTTCTAATCGTTCTTCTTCTGATTGTATAGGTCTTATTGTTAGATAGTTATTTAATGTGCTCATGGTGTGTGTGTTATTAAAAGTTACTTATTACCAGCTTTCTTTTGCGTGTAGCCAGCTAAACCTCCCCCTTTATACTTTGAATGGGATACGCTTTTACCCTTACCTTTAGCTTTAACTCTATATTTTCTCCCTCGACCTCCCTCAGTTTTTGGGCCTTCAATATCTAGTTCCGCTACCTGCTGTTCGGGTTGATCTATATCAGCAGGTGGTGGTACTGGAGGTGGCATCTTAGGAGGTGGAGGTGCTGTTCTCCCACCCATTATCATCCTCGTATAATTGTTTTAACCTATCAACAACGGATTGTTGTCCTTGTAAGAAATAAAGTTCTTCTAATGTAGTATCTTTAGGAGGTAATTTATCAGGAAACATCCTAGAAAGATACTCAAGTAAGTCTTTAGTAACTAAGTTATAGTCCATAAATGTCCATTTTTATACTAGATTTCACAAGAACCACTAGTACACGCTAGTTCTTGGGAAGAAACAGTGTTATCAAGTTCTTCATAACTTGTTAAGGAATTCCAATTAATATCAGGTATTTGTTTAGATAAGTTATTGAATTCTTTTTCAGAACATTCTGTATAAGGTGCTTGTTCATATACATAATCAGAGTAGGGTAAAAATGATACACCTGATATGTCCTCAAAATTCTTATAAACAAATGATCCTACCTCTATCCATTCGTTTTCCTTAACTGAAATTGTTTGACTAACTTTATGTTCAGCCCAGAATTGAGAATATAATCTGTGGAGTTCCAACTGACTGATAGCAGAGAAATCTTTTCTAGTGAGAGATGACTTTGGGGATCTCATGGGGAATGAAAAGACCATCACGTTACTAGGATTAGTTACATCCGGCTCGTGTGGTACTCCGCTATCAACCAGAAGGTTACACAGTGGATCTTTCACATCAGTTCTAATAGTTCTAATGTAGAAAGGGCTGTGGCGTGTGTGGATTCCAGAAGCAGAGTCAACAAGTTGGCTTACTGTTCCAGAAGGTTTAACACAGGTTACACTAGCTGAAGGATTAATACCAATCTGTTCAGCGTGTACCTTGTTAGTTGACACAGCTACTTCTTTTAAGTGTGTCAGTAATGATGGTAAGTTCTCTCCACTTGATCCATTAGTTAGTGGACAGTCCATAATACCAGTGAGTGAGACACCAAGTAGTCTCTCCTCTTCACAATTTGTTTTCCATTTACTACTTAAATACCTGAAGTTAGTTAGAGTAGACTGCCATGTACCTAGTATAGTAGCATGTACTATCTTCCTACCTAATGAATTTTTAGTATCATCAGATCTTACTACTGCCTCAGTTAAATTACAGAACTCTCTTGGTCTTAGTATAATCTCAGAACAAGGATTAGTACCAAAATCTTCTATTGCTTCTCGTCTATCCTCCAGTTTTTCAATATGTTTCTTAGCATTTGCACTACTGAATATACCACGTTCACCTGACTTAGAGTTGTACAACGCTTGCCACTCCTTCAGGAATGTACCAACATCAGGATTAGCATGGTAGTTTGCTGAGTTATTTGCAAGTGCTCTCTGTGGTTCAGTATGCCACCACTCACCTGATTTACAGGTACGCATTTGTTCATCTCCTATGTCACTTAAGGATAACAATGCACTTCTTCTTACTCCTCCAACTACTACAACCTGTGCAGTCTTACATACTATATCATGACATTCTATTGGAGTTAATTTAGTTCCCTTTGCATTTTTAAACTTATTGACAGTGAAATTAAATAGACTGTCTAGTGGTTCAGGCCCACTTGCTCTACCACCGAAGGTTTTCAATGGTGATCCTGCTTCTCTAACTGCACTCATATCCCATCTAGGAATTAAACCATTGTACAGTAAAGAAATAAGTTCTCGGAATGCTTTAGCCCACCCTAACTTAGAGTCTCTTACAACTATAACTGTATCAGTTTGATATAACTTATGTGGTATTGGTGGTAAAAGGTTTGTATACTTTTGTTCAACATTAAAACCTATCCCTGTACCATTCATTAATATGTACAGTATCTCATCAAATGATCTTGGAGAATCAATAGGAATGTACGCACAATTATATCCTGCTACGTTCTCTTTTTCCAACGCCTTTCCTGCTGTCATTAGACATCGCATAGATGGCATAACATCTAAGTTTAATACTGACTTCTTAAGTCTAGTTTCTAATCCTCTTTCTATAGTATAGTTACAGTTTTCTTCAAGGTGTTTCCTAAAGAAATTGAAGTATCTGTCCACAGTTTCTTTCCATGTCTCCCTTCGTTTCTTATCATAGTCCCAACGTGAGTACCTTGAAAGGTGGATATATTGTTGATATTGTGTAGGTAAATATTTATCTTCCATCTTTTTCTCTCTCTATTAGTTTCTCTAAATAGGTCTGTGCTTTTAGTAAATCGTTTACTCCACCTTTGTATGTGTACCGTGTAACATATTTTACTATGTTACCTTCAAGAAAGTCTAACTCATTTGCTATTATATAGTCAAGTGGTTCAGACTTAAGTTCTCTGTAATGTTTAGGATTTGTTACTTCCTCTTTTGCTGAGTACCCTCTTGAATGTTCCTGTTGTTTCTGTGATCTATGCATTCCGTAATTACTCATTACCCCTCCCCTTTGTTCTCCATAGTTTTGGTTCATGTACTAATTTTTTAGAAGGTGGTTGCCAGAGAGTAGGATACTCATCCAATCCATTGTACTGATCAGCTTGTAGTATGTAAGCCATACGTGCTTGTTGAACAGCATACTCTTCTTTAAACCCCTTTTCTTTATATGTCTTTAGTACCGCTTTCCATCTGTCTTTTCCTTTTTCATCTGCCTCTTCAATAATTCGACTAGCAGATACCTTACCAATACCAGTACAACCAGAATATCCGTCAACCTGATCACCTGATAGTGTCTGAAGAAGGAAGTTCTTCTCTGCTACCTTATCAGATATAGTGTACATCTCTTCACTCTCATAGTCCCAATGCTGACCGGGAATAGTTAGAAGATCTTTATCTGTGGATACTATACAAGTATTCTTAGGATCTCTAGTACCTTCTATTCCCATGATGTCATCTGCTTCCAACCATTTAGACTGGAGTGTAGCATAAGTATTACTTAAGTATTCTCGTGCTGGTACGTAGCACACAGGTTTTCTAGTACCTCTACGTTTAGCTTTGTACTCTGGATTCAAGTCCTTCCTAAAATTACTATGAGAACTTAAGCAAACAATTAAGTCATCAGCATTTGTATCATCTAGTAACCTATTCAACTCAGAGTCCATAAGTCCCTTCACATCTTTAAAGTCACAATGAAGTGTCCATATATCGTCACCCCAATCAACTTCTTTTTCACTAGCCAAACAATTTTTATAAACTAGAATGTCTCCATCTACAAGTAATTGCATATTCCCCTTTTATATTAGTGAGTTTCAGCCCAATTAGAACCGAAGTTATACTCACCTGTTAGTGGTACTCTTAAATTAAGAAGAGCACCTGATTTAGTAATGGCCTTTACAGCAACCTTACCTACCTCATCCTCTAATCCACTACGAACTAGTACTTGTATCTCATCATGAACAAAAGCAACTTGCTGGTAATCAACATCCTCTTTGAAACCTAACAAGTCCATCATCTTATGAAATTCAACTACCCACTTCTTACATACTATAGCTCCTGCCGATTGACAGAGAGTATTGAGTGCAGAGTGTTTAGATCTTACTGGAACTTTCCTTCCATCTAATCCAAAGAGATAACCTCTTTCTGCTTTCTTAAATACTTTCTCTCTTAACTTCTGGAATGCAGGAACTTTCTTAAAGAATCTATTCTTTAGTTTCCTACCTTCGCCTTTATCCTTGCCCACAATCTGACCAAGTTTTGCTTCTCCTGCTCCATATAGTAGTCCATAAATGAAAGTCTTTGCTTGATCTCTACTAGGTAGATCAGCCGCTTTCCTATTAGCTTCGTGAATATCACCATTGACCACAGTTTTAGCATAAGAACCACCATCAAAAGAAGCAAGATAGTGAGACACAACCCTAATTTCAAGAGAGCTAATGTCGCATCCAAGTAAACTCCAGCCTTGTGGTGCATAAAATAATTCTCTACATTCCTTTCCGTATTCTGTTTTGACACTAGGTACTTGACCGATATTAGGATGGGAGTGAGAGCATCTACTTGATATTGAACCCATTGTATTAACCGATCCATGAATTCTTCCGTTCTTCTCGTGATATAACCATGCATGTTTACCTTCCGATAGTTGGGCTATGAGTTTATTAACTCTGAATGCCTCTGCCATGAGTTGAGCTTCTGGATAATCTAACTTAGATAGTATCTCTTCGTCAACCTTTGGTTCATCAGTAGGTGTGAACTCTTTAGGTTTCCATCCTCTCAACTCGGTTAGTCTCTTAGCTATATGTTTTCTAGAGTTAGGATTAAAGTCTACAATCTTAATCTTATTGTAAGATCCGTTCTTCCTTTCTCCCTCATCCACAATCCAAGAACCAAACACATCCTTCAGTTCCTTTTGTAATATATCTCTCTTCTCTGCCAGCTTACCATACAATTTAGTAGCCTTTCCTACATCAAATGGGAAACCATTATCAGTTTGCTTCAAACAAATAGTGTGTATCTCATGTTCAAGTTGGATAGATTCTTCTGAGAAGTCTGCATCAAGTAGCTTACAATACAGTTTATAGTTAAGTTCTACATCATTCTCACAGTACTCTAACATATCCTGAGTGAACTCCTCAAACTCATCGAACTCATTCTTTGGAAAGTTAAGTCGTTGCCCCCATGATTTTAATGAGTGTCTACCATACTGATCTTTATCAATAGCTTTATTATCTGCATCCCTTTGTCCTCTGTTTGGGTACACTAGTTTAGACCAGACAAGTGTGTCTCTTATAATTTGTGTAGGTTCTGGTTCATATTTGAAAATCGCTTTCAGAGCAGGTAGGTCAAAATTCAAAATGTTGTGTCCTATAATCTCTGAAAAATTTTTTAGGAAAAATAGTGCGTCTAATGTTTCTTCTCCATAGAAAGAAGTCATCTTATCTTTTTCTATATCATACAAAACTATACAATGAACCTTAGTCATAGTGTCTAAAAGTCCATCAGTTTCTATATCAAATATACATTTACTCATGCTCCCCCTCAGTTATATCCTTTATCATTTCAGCCATAGAATTAAGACACATCTGACAAAATGTGACTGGCATCATACCAAACATACCTTGTACTCCTTCACCATCTTCATGTTCAGTCTGTCCACATATTGAACAGGAATCGGAATGTAAGTTTTCAAAGAGATTCATTAGAATTCTTCCTCTTCATCATCAAACGGCATTTCATCTTCTGGTACTTCTGTTAATCTGCCAGTCTTATGATTATAATCTACTTCACACGCAATTCCAGTCTCACCTGTCCATCTATTCTTTAGTACACGTACAGTAGTTCTGTCCGGGTCATCACCTTGTTGATTTCTTTCGCATCCAATAACTATATCTGATAGCTGTCCTATTGATGCCGATCCTCTAAGCTGTGCCATACTTGTCTGTGCTCCATCCTCATGGCCTTTGTTACCTTGTGGTCTCTTTAGATGGGATACTAGTATTAGTCCACAGTTGACCTCTTCAACTAGTCCTCTGAGCTTAGTCATCAGGTTATCTATTGTCCTTCTCTCGTCACCCTCTTCTATACCTGATACCACAATAGATATATGATCCAGAATGATGAAGCTACATCCACAGGCTGTAACCATATAACGTATCTTATTAAGAAGGTTATCACCTTCAAGTGAACCCCAATGATCATATAAGTATATCCTACCAGTATCAAGTGTATGGTCAAAAGCATCTTTAAACTCCTCATCTGTTACCTCTATGTTACCTAGATGTAGAGGTCTATTTAAGTAGAGTCCCATGAAACCAAGACCAGTTCTCTTATTAGATTCCTCTAATGCTATATAACCTATAGTTTCCTCTTGATTCAGCATGTGATTAGCTAGTTCTCTACATACTTGTGACTTACCTATTCCTGCACCAGCAGTTAAAGTAACTATCTCACCTCTCCTCATTCCTAGAGTCTTTTTATTTAATCCTTCATATGGATAATCACAGGATGCCATTGAATCTTCGGCACTAACTACATCCCATAAGTCTTTACCATTGACAATACCATCAGGTCTGTATACCCTAGCTTGCCATATACAACTAATTAACTCACTTACTCTACCTTTAGTGAGCATTTCATTTGCATCCTTTAAAGGTAGCTTTGCTATCTTAGCCTTACCGGGAGGTAGTACCTGTGCACATTCTCGTGATGCCTTTATTCCCGGCTCATCATTATCAAAGCAGAAGATGACCTCTTCATAGCCTGTTAATAACTCTATGCTCTTACGTATAGCTTTAGAAGCACCAGCAGATCCATTTGGTACAGAGTAAACAGGCCACTTATTACCTTGTGCTTGTGACACAGACAATGCATCTATCTCACCTTCACAGACTATTGCTTTCTTACCTTTACCTGACCATAGATGTTCTCCATACAATCCAGCTTCCTTTATGTCACCTCTTGTATGAAAGTCTTTATTCTTAAACCTAATCTTCTGTGCTACCTTGTTACCACTTGCATCTTTGTAGTTAGCAATTTGTACAGGTTGTCCACCAACTTCACCTATTACATAGTCCCACTTTCTACAAGTGTCTAATGAAATACCACGAGTACTTAGGTTTGTTGCTTCACCGTCAACAAAATCCATATTATTATCTCCTTTCTTCATTACAACTTTCTGTTCTCCTCCTGCCTTTTCTCTGTAGTTACAGCCAAAGCAGTACGCATGTCCATCATCATACCTAGCAAGATTATCTCTTGATCCGCATTCTGGACAGGGTTCATGTTGGACAAACTCACTGTCCTCATGCATCATATTCAAAGCCATCTTCTTCACCAGTAGTTTCCCACTCTTTTTCCTCATCTCTACTTACTGCTATCAATTTACCTACATAAGTAAATCCTACTGCATTAAGAAAAGAATGAAGGTGTTCTAATACATCATCAAGTTTTTCTACTTCAAAAGAAACTCTTACAGTATTAGTATTAGATTTAAACGAGAGCATATACTTTTCAGCATATTCCTTTTCCTCTTCTTCCTCTTCTGTTTCTACAAATGATTGTAAGTTAGCATCCCATTGTCTCATATTCCCCTTTATAAATCTTTATATTTGAATTTAAGTAAACCGAAGTTATCTTCATTAAGTTCCCACCATTTACGAACATCAAATGATGGACACTGTGTTTTTTCTAAATCTCTATGTCCTACTACTTCTGCATCAGAGTACATAAACTTTAATGTTTTAAGTAGTACAAATAAAGATTCAATCTGTTCTTTACAATAGTCAGGTGCATGAATACCTCTTGTATTCTTACCACCGGATATACAGACAGCGATGGACTCCGAATCATTCTCACGTACATGAGAACCTATTTCATTCGGAGACCTACCGCTTTGTATTGTACCATCTCGTTTAATGAAAAAATGATAGCCTACTTTTAACTTACCTTTTTTTCTATGCCACTCATCTACATCACATAACGAAATATCTTCATTAGGTTTTGTATTGGTAGCATGAACTACTATGTACTTAGTTACCTTTCTTCTTGCCATCCTTTGTCCATTCGTGTGGTACAATTTTCTCTGAGTACAAGAAGTTGTGTTTCTCACACCAACTTGCACAGGTTAATCTAGAACCTTGAATACGACTGTTTATATTTGAAAACACAAATCGTATATCAAGTTCTGGATGTTGTTCTTTAATCGACCTGTGCATCCTCTGGTCTTTATATCTGAAGTAACCTTTAGCTTCAATTATAACACCATTGGGTAACACAAAGTCGGGTTTGTATTTATGTGTAACGAAGTAAGCAACGGACATTGGCTCATACTCAAAGTCGCATTTACGTTTTGTTAAGTTGTCCGCTATCCGTTGCTCTAGTCCAGATCTAAAAGTCACCGGACTTTTCTTCGTCATCTTCAAAGGCTTCTCCTTCTTCTTTGGAGTTGTTACCTTCTTCTACTACTACTTCATAACCTTCTTCAACCTCAAATACATCACCAGCGTTTCCATTTGCTACGTATTCAATAAGTTTCAGAACTTGAACCATGCGTAACCTGAGTTGCACACCAAGAGATGTCCCATGCTCATAAGGTGCAATCTCATAGGCTACTCTTCCAATAGTACCATTACCTACCTTCAATGAGCTAGGAAGTGGCTCTCTATTTGGATCGACTACAACTGGCCTTTGTGTGAAGGTTTGTCCAGTCTTAGAGTTTGTACCTGATGCCTTCAGTTTGAAGTGGAATTCAATCCCCTCTTCCATACCTTCTTCATCAAGTGACGCCTTGTATGGCAGATACTCTTGCCACGTTTTCTTTGCAGACTTCTGTTGACACCTTTTCTTCCACTCACCATGAGCGTCATCAACAATCTTCTGCATGTCCTCCGCATCAGAACCAGAAAGAAGCACTTTTACATGATACTGACCTTCAGCCTTAAAGGTTGTGTCAGGTACAGTAATATGTGCCCATCTGAATTCTCCCTTTGGAGTCACCGGATATTTTCCAGCCATGTTTACCTTTCGTGTGTGTTAATGTTTTGTTGAACCTTAAATGTCCATTTTATGAAAAGAAGTATTCAGAGTCCAGAACACCTTTAATATCAAGTTCTCCACGAGAAGGTGGAGGTTCTAATTCTGGAAGTACATCGCTGACATTATCATAAAAGTCATTGAGTACATCTATTTCTGAATACATATCCACGAATGACGTTCTTATAGCATCTGCCATACGTGGAACAAAGTGTGCATGTACTCCATATGAATCATGCACCACAGAGAAATCGTTTATACCTTCCTTTAAACACTTATTAATAGTTAATGTGAGTGCAGTTGCATCCATACTATGCACAAAGTTAGGTGACACGCCATTGATTGATCTTCGCTTGTCTATATTCTCTGTTTCCTCTAGTACAGAGGGTTTAATTAAAACATTGTCAATATGGGTTGTTATCCTTCTTGACCTCATGCTTTTGTATATCTGCTGTACCACAAAACCAGAAGGTGTTTCCCATATAATAGGAAGATTCTTATCTGACATCTCTCTTCCTATCTCTTGAAGCCATGACATAGCCTCTCTTGACTTGATTACTACCTCTCCTATTGCATCCCATACATGTTTACCTACATACAGTGATGCCTCATATACGTGCTCACCAAATGGGTTAACATTCTGGTTACTTAGTATCTTATCATTGATAGCATCTTCTACGTATGCTCTACAGCTAAAGCGTGTACCACCATAAGGTACTACCATAACTGGTCTTTTAGTTATTTTACGATCTATACCAAATGAGAGCCACTCTTTAGAATAAGGTAACCCATGTTTTGCATCCTCTTTAACCTTCTCAGTTACTACATCTGCAACCATCTGGTATATATCTTGTGGTATTTTCTCTGGAGTAAGGTTCGTAGCTCTACCACCAATAGTATCTCTGAGCATTGCAGAGAAATGTTGGAGACCATTGTTAGAACCATCGAGACATATGGGTAATTGAGAATCAAATCCATATCCCTCTTTACTAAAGTTAGCCCACTCAAAACACCATGCTAAGAATGTCCACGGCTCATCTGCTTTTGTCCACCACCTATTATTTAGTGGTTGTTTAGCAGAATTAACAATATTATCAGTGTTTTCCAGTGCCCACTCAACTCTTTCCTGAGATGACACTTTATCAAACCCAAATGAATTAGCACCATGTACTGCAAAGTAATCCCTTTGTGCCTTATTATTAATAGGAAACTTCTTGGAAAACTTGAGTAGAGACTTAGCATAATCCGGGCCTTGAGGTGTCAGAAAGGAATTAACTGTATACTTACGACCTCTGAAGTCACACTGGTATACAAAGTAAATATCTTTGTATTGTCTAAACTTTCTAGCCATTGCTAGAGTTCTCACTAACTGAATACGTTTACTGGTCATCTTAGCATTCATATCGTGGACAGTCATTGCTTTCTTCTTCCACTTAATGAAAGTATCCAGTTCCTCTGGTGTCATGTCCTTCTTTTTACCTTTAATTGGACTAGGTAGTACCTTATAGTCCTCTCTAGGTGGTAATTTAGCCCATGATTCACCAGTTTCCCAACATCTCTGCATAACTTCTAAGACAGGAACATTAATAGCCCACCTAGTACGTTGTAATGCGTTGACAGCACCATACTCTAGTGGCATATGGTGGTTCTTCATCTCCTCTAGGTACTCTCTGTTCCTAGTCTTGATTAAAGGTATTGTATCAATCCTTTTTGTGTGGTAGCCTCCATTAAACGGAGAACTCCAGTCCAACGGAGGTACTACACATGGATAAAAGTATGGATGTAGACCTTCACCTTCCTTATTAACATTTTCTATCCAGTATAAGGTGGCTTTATTAGCTTGAAGGTATATTATCCTCTTTCTCCTACCAAACTGGACAGTCTTAACTTCCATTAGTCCAGTTGTTTGGATCAATATATCAATTAGTTTACTACCTAAGTGCAGTCTTTCAGTCTTAGTCCACGGATTATGGTCTAAAATCTCCAGTCTACTCATGGTTCTTATGATATTATACCTCCTGTACAGTCTATTACTGGTACGTGAGGTTACTTTCTTCTTGATCCTCCTAAATATCTTCTTGGATTCTTCACCTTTGTCCCATAGGTCAAACTTGAATTGATCCTCTATTGCACTTGCTAACTTCATGGCAATACGAGTAAAGGGACTTCTCTGTGAAACTCCATCAATAGCATACTTCAAGGTGAGGTAAGCACATACCTCTGAGTCCATCAAAGCTAGAGTGAGTGCCGACTTCTGGTACTTACCTACCCCACCTGACATCGCTTCTTCTAAGAAATCCTTGATACCTTCATTAACTACATCAAGAGCTTCCTTCATCAGAGTTATTCCATAGAGAGTAGTTGACTCTCCACCTCCTTTTCTAGAATCTCTTATATTCTTGTAGTACCTGTCGATACCTAAAGAATTCATCTCCTTTTCTATTTTATCTTGCTCATCAGCTAGATTCAATTTAGCTCCTCTTTTGGAAGGTTTTTAGAGATAGTTTCGTTGAAGTTCTTTTCAATCATACCCATTGTTATATCAATAAAGGTCAGAGCAGTAGCAATCCGTTCTATTGGTTTGTTCTCCTCATCTCTCAGTGCACCATCAATCATGACAAGGCTATTACCCATTATACTCTGAGCCTCTCTGTCCATGATAGCAATCTGTTTATCAGTTAGATTGTACTCATTCTTGAGTTCCTCATAACCAATTTGTACTAGTTCATCATCTGTTTCCATAGGTCAGTTTAATTTGGTTATTATTTCCTTTCGGTATTTCATAATACCTTCTTTAAACGATTGTGGCTCTACATCACCAGAGAATAGCCAGTCAGCTTCATCCATTAAGTTCACTGTCTTTTCCATTATAAACTGGATGTACTCAAGTAACTCAAGTGTATCTTCAGTGAACTCAGGTTTATTTAACCTAATTTCTTCCTTTAGTGACTCCACTTGTTCCTTTAGTTTATTCTGGAAATGTCCAAAGTGTCCTCCACTCATTCTATCCTCACAATTATATAGTTTACCTACTTTCAACCTAGAGTATACCTTCTTACTCTGGTGTACTTGAGTACCACGATTGAGAATTCCTTTACCCATCTTTATTCTCTTACTTCGTAAATGTCCACTTTTTACATACTAACTTTATAAATTAGTATATACTAAGACTTTACTTTGGTTGCCATTAGTTTAACATCTCTGACATAAGTATCCCCATATTCCCATGATCCATAGGTATGTGGACTCATGACTGCACAGAACCACCTAGCATACGGATTCTCTGCCTCTTTGGATGGCTTTTGCCACTTCTTCAAGACTCTCCATTCCCATAGTCCATCTGGAGAATTCCAGACCCATACTTCATATGGTTTTTCTACTGGTCTTGTCTTTCCCATCAAGTTCTTTTCCATGTGTCTCCTTTGGTTTAGATTTCACCTGAACTATTGATCCTGTGTACCCATCAGGTGTCTTGTATCGTAGTCTAGTTATTATTTCAAAATACATCATCCAGATCAATTATAACATTTCCTTTTAATAAGTCTAATACTGGTCTACTAAAGTTAGCCTCGGCATCCTCTAATCTAACAGCCGTTGCTTCAAAGATTTGACCTTTGTAATCCTCTAGTACTACTACAATAGTATCGGGTTTCTTCCTAAATATAGCACCACTATTTCTGAGTTTATCTTCTTCCGATGGTGGTACATCTAATGTAATCAGTTTTCTTCCCATCCTTCGTCACTTGCTCCTCTATCTGAGTCAGGTTCATTGTACTTGTGTGAGTATGGATACCCATAGTCCTCATCATCACCACAGAATACATGA
>VTLG01006474.1_pt1 | contig 14230 bp, 6 predicted proteins | sample 4694571 | NCBI WGS metagenome assembly VTLG01 (sample SAMN12604809, study PRJNA352737) | marine metagenome | biome: ENVO:00000447; feature: ENVO:00000209|ENVO:00000569|ENVO:01000036; material: ENVO:00002151; isolation source: viral sequences binned using virsorter ...
TAAATTACTTCCAGATTTAGCTCCTAGATCACCTGTTGCAGCAGTCGCAAATAATGGGAAACAAGTCGTATCAGATGACTCATCAGCAACCGTGACATTTGTTGCCGCAGTCGCAGTGGCAGCATTACCAGTACAAGACCCTGACGAACCACTTACATCACCAGTAATTGTTCCGCTTACGGTTAAGGACGTAAGCGTTCCTACCGCAGTTAGAGAAGACCCTGTAATTGCTGAATTTAATGAAGTACCGGTAAGTGTTGAAGCCGCTGCGGTAACAGTGATGTCAGCAGAACCGTTGAACGAGACTCCGTTAATTGATCTAGCCGTAGCTAATGTCGTAGCTGTATCTGCATTACCCGTAAGAGCACCGGTTACATCACCTGTAATTGTTCCGCTAACAGTTAATGATCCGAGAGTTCCGACTGTCGTTAATGAACTGGTAACAACGTTGGAAGCCATCGTTGTACCGGTAAGATTTGCAGCCGCTACATCAATTGCATCACTACTCCATTCAAGTTGATTAGCATTAGAGGCATTCGCTTTTAATATTTGACCTGCTGATGGTGCGGTATCGGGCCAAACTAAAGAAATATCGCTAGCTATAGAATCTGGAGCTTTAAAAGATATGTAGTTAGAACCGGTTGATGTTACCTCCCCAAACCGCAACTCTTTCGCGTCAGAAATAATGACATCGCCTGTGAAAGTAGCTCCACTCTTTGCAGCGGCGGCTGATGCTGTTGTGTCAGCTTGACTAGCAAGATCATAAGCAGATTTAACACTAGCTCCTGTCGCTGCAAGAGTTGTACTGGAACTAGAAGTAGAATCGACTAGCTGTAAGACCCCTGTATTTGATGTACTTCCGGCCTGTAATTTCGATGCAGAAATAGTACCGGTAATCATTGAATCTGCAACAGATGAAGCTTGTATCGTTGTTGCTCCGCTATCTGATATAGCGACGTGACCCGTCATCGCTACGCTTGCGACTTCACCAGATGAGTTGCCAACAAGAATATTTCCAGCGGTAAGGCCAGCTAGTTTCGTGAAAGCGATAGCTGCATTGGCCGCGATATTGGAATTACTTAAATCAGTCGAGACCATCGAACTTGTGACAGTGCCGGAATCTTGATCAGTGATCAGAGTTCCAGTCCTATCAGGCAGAGTCAGTGTCCGATCTGCTGTTGGATCTTCAACAGTTAGGGTTAACTCAAAAGTATTTGGGCTACCTTCCCATTGCAAGGAACCTGCATTCTCAATTTTTAATACACCGGTAACATTGCCGCCGCCGACTCCTATTTTTCCACTTGATAGTTCTGCTAAAGCGGTCTGAACTGTGCTAGATGACCCACCCCATCCGCTAGTGACAGAAACATTGGCCGCTGTCGGATTGGACGTTGTTGTGCTCAAATCAATCTCAACCCATGAGCTACCAGAAGAGTTTGAGACAGAAAGAATGTAATCAGGCGGTGTTAGTTGTCCAGTAGGTCCATTAGGAATACCTGTTGGAGACCCACCAACAGAGACGATGACGTATGAACCGTCTGTATTTTCATTTGGAGTAGGTAACTGCTGACCAACAGTAAGACCTATGGCTGCGCCGCTGGCTGTGACTGCCGCCACGGTACTGGTACTACAATCGTATGTTCCAGCAAATTTGAGACTACCTTTTGTAAGTGTGGTAATCGGTTGCCAAGCTGCTCCGTCATATAGATATAAATCCTCTTCTACGGAATCGAAAAATAGCTGCCCTGAGAAGGTTCCTGATGGAAAACCTGTCTGGGTTATCGATCCAAATACTGTTGTTGAGTCATTACTAAACTTCGACTTATCTATCTGACCCGTACCAATTCGAGCTATTGGCAGTGTCCCGCTAGTTAATAAGTCAGCAGAATGAGCCGGGATATCTGCTCCCGTGAGAGCCGATGCGTTAGTTACAAAACCTTGGGCATTAACATCAAACTTGGTAACACCTGTAGCTGCCACCACGCCACTCGCGGCAATGCTTAATGTCCCTGCCGCATCAACAGCTAAAGGAGAACTACTCGTAGGAATCTTGACCGCACCAATAGCAGTTGTCGTAGCCTCTGGTAAATCGGTGCTTGCAATACTTGTGGCACTTGTGATTTGCCCAAAATCGTTATAAACAAAACCATTAATTGTTTGACCAGTAGTTGTCGTTGCAAGACTTAAAGCACCCCCAGAAGTGACAGCTAGACCCGAGTTACTTGCGACAGATACAGCCCCAACTGCTGATGCACCAGCTATAGGCAATTCTGTACTAAGTATCGCAGATGTTCCGGTAATTAAGCCCTCACTATTAAACGCTATTCCTGAGTGCGTAGATGCAATTACAGCATTATTGATTCCAATTTTGTTGCCTGATAAGTTAATACTTCTATCTAGATCTGTTGATACTATTGCTGCCGCAGGTAGAGTATTATTTGATATTTTTGCTCCACTAAGACCTGTTCCTAAAGCTGTATTATCGACTGCCCCCGCTGCCAGTTCCGCAGTTCCTACGCAATCATCAGACAGGTTGGCTTGCGTTATTCCATCTGTATCTATGGAAAGAACTCCAGTTGATGAGTCAATACTGAAGTTTGATCCAACTTTAATCGCACCTAAAGCAGTTAAACTAGCTATTGGTAGATCGCTAGATGGGATTAAAGCACTGACACTGGTAATTAAACCCGCAGCCGAATAGCTAATACCTGCGAAAGATGCTGCACCTCCCGACACGGAGTTATCTATCTGTAGATTTCCAGCGGATACCGTTAAACCGTTAGTGACGTTTGCACTATTTAAAGCATTTGGTGAGAGTGTCCCTACTGTTACTTTTGCTCCAGAGACCCCACTAATTTTGTCGTTATTTACTGCGTTGTTTTGAATTTGAGAAGCCTGAACTGAATCAGTTCCGAGCATTGCATTGGTAATGCCTGAAACAGATAACGCACCTCCGGCAGTTATAGATAAGCCATTACTTACCGAGATAGCTCCTAAAGCTGATGTCGTAGCAGCCGGTAAATCAGTTGCAGGTATTAACGCAGCTACAGAGGTAATTTGACCATATTGATCGTATGAAATTCCCGCTTTGCTTCCAGCACTAACACTGTTTGAGAGTCCGATGTTTCCCGCAGATGTATCAACAGATAAGCCTCTACCTATATCATTCGCATCAATTTTGTCGTATGTGAGTGTTCCCGCTAGAAGTTTTGCACCGGATACGTTTGTAACTTTTGCATCGGTAACGGCTCCGCTATCTAGATTCGATGTTTGGACTGCTCCTGTACCAATTTGAGCACTTGATAAACCTGATGTATCGACTTTAAGTTCACCGGTGGATGCGTCTAAAGTCAGTCCACTACCAGAACTCGCAACAAATATTCCACCAATAGCTGATGTACTTGTTCCAGCTTTGGGCAAGTCAGCCGAAGGTATTAATGCACTTACACCGGTAATTAAGCCTTGTGAGTTGAACGAAATTCCTGACTTACTTCCGGCACTAACACTATTTGAAATTCCGATATTCCCTGCACTGCTATCAATAGAAAGACCTCTACCTACATCAGCAGAGTCGAGCATGTCATAGGTAACACCACCTGTAGCGATAGATAATGCACCTGCACCACTAACAGCTAAACCAGTTGAAACAGAAACACCACCAACAGCCGAAGTCGTACTAAGAGGTAGGTCAGCACTGGGAATATTCTGTGTTCCAGTTACTAACCCATACTGGTTAAATACGATTCCTCCTTTACTTCCGGCAGTAACACTATTTGATAGCCCGATGTTTCCCGCTGATGTATCTACGCTTAAGCCACGTCCAATATCATTAGCGTCAATCTTTTCATAAGTTATCGCTCCATCAACTACATTCCCTGTATCTACGCTGAGATTAGGAATACCAGCTAACGCTGCCGAAGGTATTGAACCCGTATCAACAAGAGTAAGACCCTTTTCTAGCAGGGCTTTTACTGTCGCTTTAGAGGTTTGACTAGCACTTGAATCAACTACGGCTAGTTCGTCATTTGCCGCTATATCGCTTTCTGCAAGCGTTGGCAGTTGACTAATTTTTAGATCGGCCAAGACTTCACCCTAATTACCTTGTCACCATACTAAGTTAAGTTATCGCTTTTAGTCTGCTTCGTCTTCTAGAGATAGTTTGCTACCGTCAGGATCAATAAGAAGATAATCCGTACTCTCTTGTAATAAGTAAGAAGGTATTGCACCTAATTTCAAACTAAAATCACCAGATGCGACAAACTCAATACGTGTTTCAATTATTTGAGAAGGTTCTACACGCATAGAACAATTTGTAATCTGAGCTTCACATTCATACCAAACATTTCGTATGGATGTAGCACTATCTAAGTTAAGAAAGAAACGCCCTAAGAAGTCTGAACCCTGTTGAAGTCTAAGAATTAGAGAAGCAAGATAGAAAGAAAACTCGGGTTTTACTGTTAAGCGAGTTTCATAATCATCAATGGCATAACGACTCTCCCAAAGACAAGTCATTGAACCTTGCCCTGAAATCAAACCAGCTTCATAACTTCTTTTAAACTGCTCTCCGAGCGATTCAACTCGTACCTGTTCTCGATTAGTAGTAAATTCAAATTCTCTAACTCTTGCTAAAGGCCGATATACCGTATTCTTAACTTGCATTGTTATCTCTCTTGTTACCGACGGTGTTACAAGGGTTAAAGCTTCTTCCTTCTTACCATCAATTGAAGCACCAAAATTATCAAACAAACGTATGCCGCCGACTGGATCAATATTGATATACCAAGCTCCGTCTGAATAATTATGCCCAGAAACTAGCTCTAAGGTTGATCCGTTCTTTGTTGCAATGGTTAAACGATCACCGGTAATTAAACTTCCTAAATCTTGCTCAACTGAAAATCTCTTTCTGCTTACGTTGACATCCGAAGGTGCTAAAGACGTATGCAACGCCTTATCCATTGAAGAGCGTTTTAACTCGACAAAGCCACCTTCTCCCAGATAAACAGGCACAATTTATAAGCCCATAGTTTCGTGAACTGGACCTGTAGTTTGGAAACTAATATCGGCTGACATCACATCACCTTGAGCACTGGTAATAGCTGCACTTGAAATCATCGCATCAAAAGTAAGTGAGCATTCAGTCGTACCATCCATAAAACCAAGCGTTAATTTAACTGTGTCGGCATCGCTAGCAGTCTTAGCAGTACTAGATGAGCGACCTTTTATAACCTTATTAAGCAATGTAGATGCGTCACCTTTATCACTAGCACTAGCCCTGTAGTAGAAAATTCTGCAAGACCCCGTTCCATTTCTCAATCCATAATCCTGTCTTCTATCTGTATCTCCCAATGCCGTGACATCTAGAAGTTCTTGGTTAGATGTGTAAGTCCAGTTCTGTACTTTTGCTGCTTGTGTGTTTTCGATTTTTAACACACCGTCCTTACCAGAGAAAAATGCCACAACTTAACTTAGTTAGATTTGCTGCTTACATACTAACTCCCATATTGACAACCTACAAAAGAACAGCGAACATTATGGAAATTTTTATATGTGGTCGTAACTTTAGGAGGTTCCTTATATCTCCACTTCATCCCATCCATATTAGATGAGTTACCGTCCATATAGCCCAACAAGGTACTGTTATCAATACCCGCTAAACCATTGCTATTACTGAAAGTTAAATACTCTGTGTCTGTGCTGTTGACCTGCGTGTAGTTCTGAAGAATAGAAACTGTTTCACTATCAGACAAGCCTTTAAAACTGATATCTAGTTTGGCATCCGTTCTTTTATTTCCATAACGAAGAATTGTTTTTGCTCCATTTTGGGCTTCAAAAACTTCCTCTGGATAACTACCGGGATCGAAAGATCTGCTACTCGGTGCTTTACTAAGAGTAGGAAAAGGTTTAATGCCCATTTTAAATAAACTGGTTACTCCATTCTAAAACCTTTAATGTTCCCGTGGATGTTAACGGTACATAAGAACCCGCTACTTCAATAAACCCTTCATCATCAAAAGTTATCTCCTCAACTTTGTAACAACGAGAAGTTGTCTCAGTTTGATTTTCGGTAAACACACAGCCAAATAAACTTGAATTAGTTGCTTTACCGTTAGAGACATTTAAGGTTGTCGCTGTAACATCTGCATCTCCGGGTTTCCATGAATAGATAGACATGCCATTTGTTACAGGTCTAGAACTTTGGATACTTCCATCATTAGAGATACTTCCGTTAGAAAAACGGCTGGTATGGGTCGCCTCGCTTACAACTCTGATGTACTGACCGGGTTGTAAACCCGCCGCTGCTGTAGGTGTAGTGGAGAAATTGATACCATGATCAACTAACTCTCTGACCTTAAGAGCGTACTTAGCAAACTTTTCAGCGTGATCTACCCGAGTACAGAAATTAGAGAAATCAAATGTTTCAATAGGATCACTAGCACTGCCTGATATAAGACGAGTTGAATACACTTTTGTTTCAGGAAAACCATTATCTTTCTCGTCTCTATAGATGATATTTGCTTTAAATAACTGACGTTCTTCGGGGGTTAACCACGCCACTTTCAAGTCACGCATATTTCCATCTGTAAAAAGTGCGCTAATTGTCGGTTTAGCGTTGAAGTCAATTTGATGTGTACCGGTAATAGGTACTGTTGGTCTCAAACTAAACTTGCCTCCTAAAATTACAAAATCTAAAAAGCAATAAGAGGCTTGCTCAAAAATAAACTCTCTTAGATTCTGCTTTTCTGTGATAACACCATCCCAGTAAAAACCATTGGCTGCACAGAACTTTGCTGCCTTAGCCATATCTGATCTTTCTACACTTGTCGCACCGATTAAATTACCCGCACCGCTTTCTGTAGAAGTTAATAAGTAATAGGCTATCTCAGGAAATAGGTTTGAAGAGCGTTTGTTTGAAGTACTTGTATTTCCGGGGTAATCAAAAAGGTTTTCTACAAGAACGCCTCTTTTGATGTATGCAGAAAGTTGTGAAAAATTAGACCATTCTTTTGAGCTATTAATGCGTAGACCAGCAAGAGCTATTCCAAAACTGCCTTCTTTATAATTAATGGTTCCGTTTGTCTGTACTAATTCATTGACCACCACAATTTCATGTTCAGGACCGTTTAAGTGACTACTTCTTTCTGCGTCATATAAATAGAAGTCAGATATAGCATCGAACGGGTTTAAGTTATTACCTTCGGGCCACGGTCTATCTACGACAAGCGAAGAACTTTCTGTGTACATTTTTCCAATATATCGCTGTGTACCACCGGGTACGTTGTAAGTAAAAGAGATATAATCACCGTTTTCGTAACCTGTTCCGGGTGTATTAATCTCCCAAGAAGCTGGATATTGATTTCCCTGCGGAGTTAGATAAACCGTTACGTCAATCGTTAAGCCTGTACCTTCCCCTGCTCCGGACGCATCTAAAGATACTGTCTGTACCGCCATAGTTGCTCCGCTTGTAACCCCCGGAGAACTACGAACTATTTGATAGTAATATCTGCTACCGGATTCACTTTGATAATTACCCGGACTGTATCTATAACCCTTGTGATATACGACATACTCCGTACTATTAGCAAAACCTCCATCGGGTGAAGGAAGACCGGGATCATCTATATTTCCTGTAACAGAACCCCAAAAACCGTCGTCGTAATAAAAGCGAATCGTATAGTCACCATCGTCATCAGGATCCCAAATTAATTCTGCGTAGTTAGCATCCATATCACTAGTGTCGTATTCTCTAGAATCTTCTATATATCCTGATGTCGAAGGTATAGATAAGTAGCCGGTGGCTTCAAAACCTGTTGTAGCACCTGCTGTCGAAGTTCCCTCTGGATCATCTGGCAAACTACCTAAATACCACTCAGGATTGGTAGCTTTATTACCTTCTAATGCGTATAAATCACCCGAGTAAAAAACATCAACCGAATCACCTTTTATTTTAGGTGCAGGTTCTACATTATGAAGCTTGTTTTTCTGTAAAAGTCTTATTGGCTTATTTAAAAAATTCTTTTTGACTAAGTTACCGGGATAAGGTACAAGCTTAAATTCATACTGATGATCGCTTACAAACTTATGGTTAATACGAATAAAGTTGTATTGAGGTTGGGGTGTATTTCCTTTAACACAAAACGGAACACCGCCATCTAAAATAACCCAAGGATTATTTGAGTGATTTCCCGCTGCGCGACCAAATAAACGAAAGAAACTTAACCGGTTTATGTATTTAGATATTTGCCCTAGTTGTATATTTCCGTTGTCATCCTCATAGTCTTTTACAACTCCTACTTCGTCGTATTTAATAGAGCCGGGGTGACTGTTAGCGTTGGCGAAACCTGAAATTTGTTTCCATACTTCTGACTTAATTCCTATCTCTGTTGCATCACAAGTACGGGTATTGGTGACAGTTGCTATTGCTGCTCTCTGTGGAACTAGTAATTCATAAGGAAAATGAACATCTAAAAGACCGTTAGTTGTTCCTCCAAATGGGTTTGTATAAGATTCAGGTCTAATATCAATTTCGCCTCCCTCAACTACTTTAAATTCGACTTCTACCTCAGTTGGAGGTGACGGCAACCATAAACCATAGGTCTTAGGACTATATGTAACTTTTGTTGCTACTGCTAGAGCTTCGCCTAATAGATATAAATCACCTACTGCCAAACTTGTATCGGCGTTAGTACGGTCTGAATCAACTCCACTTTTAACATCCTCAACACCCCAAGGTTTATAAACATCTTTATATTCTTCTCTAGGATCAAGATTCGTAATCTTGTATGTAATTACATCATCTTTTACAAAAGTTAAACGTTTAATAACGTAGTTATAAGCATTGGTATTAGTAGCATTAATCTTAGAGCTACCACTACTATTTGTGGCATTAACAATTGAAGCATAACGAGGAAAGGTACGCTCTAACTTTGCTCTTTTGGTAACAACATCCGCTTTATTGTCGTCACTTAAATCTTTACCTTTTAAAACCAGTTCGTAAGGAACTCGGTAAGCCATTGAATTACTCATTGGAGAAAAAGCTCCAAATTGAGTTTGTGTACTGGGTGATCTAGCCCCAGAAAATACTTGACTACTAAAACCGTTAGCATAATCCCAATCAACTGAAAATGGATCAGTCGCCTCAGATCCATGACGGTTTTTCTCTTTATCTAAAGTACCTTCGTCATAACGATCACTCTCAGTTAAACGCCCTCCATTTTTATTTGCATAGAGGGCTAGTTTTGCGTTGGTGTAATTTTCTAAAGTTGTATCACCGAGAGAGTAACCAGAAAAATCAGGATCATCCCCTAATGTGCCGCCCGATAACATAAATATTGCTTTTAATTGCTGCCCCGTACTAAGACTTCTCATTTGCGACCAAAGCAGTCTCGCGTTGACTCGGACACCGCCGAAGTTGGTGGCATCAGTTGTTCCGTTCTGTCTATTTGCAAATACTAAAGGGACTGTTTCACCAATCTTGGCTAGGTCTTGTACTGAATCAAAACCCTGTTGTGGTGCATATCTAGCAGGTCCGCTAGCTGCGTCTGTTGTTAATGATGGCGGTGTCTTCGGTGCTTTTGGCTTGGGAGCCAGCATGTTTTGAATAATGCCGACAACAATGGAAATTGCTAATTGAAGAGCGACATCAGCATTAACAATATCGGGTACTAAATCGTATGCCTTAGCTCGCTTATTGTTATGCGACTCAGTTAAGTCAAGAAAGTGGAAATATTCGTCTTCGCTTAGACCGATGAAATTACATAGTTCTGCTTCTTGGGGTAGTAAAGACCTTCGAGTTCTAATACCTCGGCGGGGCTCCATACCACCTCCGACTCTCCTGACATCTTCTGAAAATTTAGCCATCCTCCCTCCCAGAAAATAGATAATCCAAAACCGTCATCAGATCTACATAGTCCAACGGTTCTTATCTTAGGGTGCTTTACCCTAACTCCCCATAACTCTAACTGTTCTTTGAAGATTGCATAATCCTTACTTTTCAATCTGCGATACCATTCCCTCGTCGGAGCCGGTGACTTAACTCCGTAATGACGTAAGACACACCTAGCTAGAGAAAGACAATCTGCACTGCCATGTTTTTCAGGATCAGCACCTAAGCGATAAGGCATTCCTACTAACTGATGTGGCTTCAAATATTTCTAATTGATGCTGATGAAGGTAAGTGACCCACCATAGCTGTGGTCAAAACACGATTCGGAGATACCGCACCTACCGCGTCAATTGCTGACGAAAGAATGACCTCTATATTTTGTGTGTCATAACTCATGCCACTGGCTAACCAGTTATCTGTAGTCAGTGTTCTTTGCCATGTTAAAGAAGTTGGATTCATTAAACAAACACTAACTTCAACAGACCACTTATTCGTTACCGCTTCTCTGGCTCTGTTCATTGCTACTGCATTGTTAGCTAAAACCAAAGCAGCCTCTAAGTTGTCACCACTGCGGTTCTTGGTTGCACCTTGATAAATAAAAGGTAAGTAAAAGTAGTACTCTTGACTGTTTCCATCTGAAGCACTTTGAAAAGGGATTTGATTACCTGAACGCTGTACATAAGTAGCGTCTTTACTGCTATCTGAATTTGTAAGAGACCCAATATTGTCACGCTTCGCATTTTGGTAACGATCTTTTACGTTACCTTGGGCATCCATAACTTTGATGAAAGTCGTTAACGCTGTGACGCTCATAAACCAACCCTCGATCTTGCACTTCTAGAGTTCTTTAATGAACTTAATGCTTTTGCTTGACCTGCACTAGCACCTTGTTTTGCAGCGGCATTAATAATCTGAGGAACACTTGATTTAGGTACGTACTCATCACCGTTGAAGTTAAGTGTAGGACCGGTATAAGCAACAGTTACACCCCCAACTCCACCACTAGGTTGATCAGAATATGAACCTCCGGGGATCACACTCTGGCCTCTTTGCCCTGATGCATAACGAGCAAGAGCACCCGCCATTTGATCATCTCTTAAGACATATTCAGGTCCATTATCTCCGATGAGAGCGTTAGTAGGACGGTCAACGTAGCCGCCGGAAGCGAACTTAACACTACTACTAAGATTTCCATAGCCGTATCCCATATCGGGTGCATTGATTGATTGACTCCACGACATGCCACCCGAACCACCACCAGTACCAATACCACCACCAAAGATATTGCCTACAAATTTCACTAAGGCCATCTTCGCTTGGGCGGCAATCATCTCAGCCACCATGTCTAGATAAGCATCAGCAATTCGGTTGAACATATTGACCATCGCATCACCTACAGACTTCGTACCCCTGATCATTTCCTTAAAGTCAGACTGGAATGAATCACCCGCTGCTTCAACTAACGTCTTGAATTGCTCCATTGGATTCTTCAATTCTTTTAATCGCTCCTCTAATTCATCTAGCCAATCGTTTAATACAGCTTTAGCTGATTTACCTGCTTTCTCTACCTCTTTCAATTTGTCAACAATGGCTTCTATCTCTTCTCTTGGCTTACTTGGGAACTGACTTAATAGGTCATTTATCTGTCTCTGCTTATCTGCATATTCCTTACCTAATTTATTTAAGTCCTCATAGTACTGAATATCCAATTTAAGTTGGTCTTCTATTTTCTTCCAACTCTCGGCTTCGGCTGCGTCTTTAGCTGCTTTCTCTCTTCTAGCTCTCTCATCAATTATTTTGTCTCCAGAAAGGATACTCCTCTGTTCTCTTAATTTACCGATGGGGCCGTGAATGGCTTCCATTATCTTTGCATCCAATCCACCTTTTTCTATTCTGTCGATAACTTCATCTAGCCTCTCGATTTCTCTTGCATTAGCCGCCAAAGCCATATCAGTTAGGCCGTTTATTATACCGGCACTAAAGTTTTGCCATCTCGCACCAGCAATACTCAATCCCGGTCCCATTGCAGCCTGTAAATTCTCCATCGCAGTTGTTAATCTTTGCCCCGCATTTGCATAACTTTGTGCAAGTCTTTCTGCAATATTTTCGTTCTTAAGTAATAGTTCATTTCCTAAATTAAAGAAATCTTCTAGCGTAACTTCACCTTGTTCCATCGCCTTATCTAATTCCTTCATTGATATATTCATCGACGCTGCTAGATCAGCCATAAAGCCCGGGATGCGTTCACCGATCTGGCCTCTTGCCTCTTCAGCTTGAAGTTTTCCTTTCGATAGGATTTGGCTAGCCGCTAACATCACGCCCTTGAATTCTTCTAATCCTTTACCACTCGCCAGCGTTCTAGCTAATAATCCTTCCATCAAATTACCGGTATCTTCAACATCAAATCCGGCGGCATCTGCTGATGCCTGAAGTTGCGTAAATCCTTTTAATAATGTTCTCTGAGAGATGCCATATTTCTTAGATAATTTTGTGACTTTTTCAATCGAAGTATTATAACTTTCTTGATCAGGAACAACGCCAGATAAGGCCGTTCTCATCCTGTCCATTTCAGCAGCGACAACAGTTGCACTCCTAGCAAATTCCAGAAACGCTGTAGCTCCCTGAACAGCCGCAGCGATAGCTACACCAATACCGGCTCCTTTCATACCGCCACCACCGGCTGCTCCAGCAAATCCACCAACAGCTAGTGGAGCGACACCGGGAATAAGTGCCATAGAAGCAGCTGCGCCTCTAAGTGCCGCACCTTTCATCTGATTCATTCCTTGAGTTCTTCTTCGCTTATTTAATATTTGATTTCCTTGTGCTAAGCGTCTGTTATTTCTATCAAGTGTTTGTCCTAAAGCATCTGCCTCGGCTTTAACTCCTTTAAATGCTTGCTTTGCGTTATTTAGAGGCTTAGAGAAATCCGCTACTCTTCCGGTCTTACTTAACTTTTGCTGTATTTGATCAACTTGCTTATTGGCTTCTTTTAGTGCATTGGTACTCTTATCTATTGCTCCACCGGGTTTGGCGAAGTCTCTTCTAATATTATTTGGGCCGTAACGATCTATCTGGTTTTGTTGTGCTTTATTCCACTTATTCAAATCTTGTTGCGCTTTTGCTCTAGCTTTTGTAGCCGTTGCAAGATCCTTTTCTAGTTTTAGTAATGATCTTTGCTTACCTTGCCTTGTATTAAACGACTTTTGAGTTGCAGTTAATTTTTTAAGAGCTTGATCCTGTTTTGCCCTAGCCGCTGCTAAGTCTTCGGATATTTTTTCACCTTTAGATTGACTCCTTGCAACATTGACTTGTGATTGTTCAATCTTGTCTTCGAGTGACCTTACTTTGCCTCTTACAGCATTACCTTTAACTCTTGCTTGTGTTACTTGGTTTTCACCTTCCGCTACTTTTTTAAGGTTTGCTTGTTGTCTTGCCAACTCATTTATCTTCCCTAATTTATCTTCAATTTGTCTAGTCGGCCCTGCCCCCGCTTCAAAGGCATCCGGAAGTTGCGATTTTAGCTTGTTACCAAAACCTCTCTCTGCTCTAAGTTGCTCAGTCCATTGTTTTCTAGCTCTAGCAGTTGCCCCTTCGGCCCGTGACCCCCAAGGTGTTCTAGTCCTACTTGCGGGTGGGGGTGGTGATGCTAATAAATCTTGATAACGTCCTTCGCTTGCTGCAATATCTCTTCTTAGCTGTCTAAAAGATTGTTGTTTTAATCTGGTCTGGAAATCATTCTGTATTGCCCTAGCTTCGTTACCTAAAAAAGATCTTTCAGCTTTTAACTTTGCCATCTTTGCCGCAACAGGATTTGTTGCACTAGCAGCGCGGGTATCAAACTTTCTTTCTATTTGGGCTATTCGTTGATCTACATAATCCATCTGCTTTTTAGTGATTCGTTCAAACGAATCCATTCCCCGTCTACCCATGCCACCGCTAAAGGCTGCGGCAGCTAGTGGAAGACCTGCGCCTCCAGCGACACCCCCTCCACTTCGACTTTCTCTAGTACGTGCATCAAGATTTACTGTTCTATTTAAACCACGGATACGTGCTTCGAGTGCGCTGATTGCTGACATTGCAGCGCGGGTATCGACTTTTATTGCATTACGACGACCAAGACCTTTAAGTGTTTTGCTTAAACTGACCGCTGCTGTTTCTATCTTCTTAAAACGACTTTCGAGGGTACGAAGGTCGCCTTTATTTTTTACATTGATCTGAATATCGGCTGCGTAAATTGCCAACGGTCTAACTCAACTAGGTTGTTTTAACACTTTAGCGTCGTCTAGCCTTTTTCATAGCTTCATCTTGCTCTTGATTGATGATTGAAAAATATGCAGACCAAGCTAA
>VTLG01008271.1_pt1 | contig 14229 bp, 24 predicted proteins | sample 4694571 | NCBI WGS metagenome assembly VTLG01 (sample SAMN12604809, study PRJNA352737) | marine metagenome | biome: ENVO:00000447; feature: ENVO:00000209|ENVO:00000569|ENVO:01000036; material: ENVO:00002151; isolation source: viral sequences binned using virsorter ...
CAAGTGCATTTTTTGTAAACAGAATAAGAGAAATTAATAATGATTTAAATGAAAAAGAAGGTAGAGATATAGAAAATCCATATTTTATAGCTAGCGAATTTATTAGTGATATTAGATTTGATAACAACAATATAGACTTATTAGATGATGAGTTAATGTTTAAAGACATAGACATACCATCCCCACCAGGAATTATGGATTCAGTAACACAAGCTTTTAATACTCAAGCTGTTCAAGGTGGTGCACCCAATGTAAATATTGTAGGTAACACGACCCAGGCATCAGGGACTATGAAACCTTATGGTCAAATGACTGTTGCAGAAAAAATAGAATATGATAAAGCGATGAGAGGAATATAATGCCAATAGAACCCAAGAATACTAGAGAACACATCATATCTTTGTATGGCCATATTACTGGCCTGAAGCGAGACGTTTCGCAAATAAAAAATAACCACTTAAAACATATACACGAAGATGTAGAAAAATTGGGCGGTAAGATAGATAAAGTCTATTGGGTTCTTTTAACTGCAGCGGGAACTGCCGTACTCTTCGCATTGGAAAAACTAATTAATTAATCTTCTCGGTCGTCGTGCCAACGTTGATTAATTTTGTTAGACATCCAATAAGCTATTGGAATACATAATATAAAAGTTATTTCTGCTGCTTGTAATATGCTTACATCCCACAGCTTGTAAACAATGTGATGAATTAGTATTGGTGCAAACGCACCGACACATAGTAGTATGGCTATCCTAATATAAAACGGATATCTCATATCCAATCTTTTAACTCTTCTCCCATAATTTGAGTTGCAATATCAACTTTCTTTCTAAGAGATTTTACAATCTTTTGATCTACTGTATCTTCACAAATTAAATCGATATAAGTCATAGGTTTAGTTTGTCCAATACGATCAATTCTAGCTTCTGATTGCATTCTTTTTTCGAGGTCATATCCATTAGAATAATAAACCATTGTTGATGCAGCTGTCAAAGTAATACCATAACCTCCCGTTTGTGGAGTCCCTACAAAGAATCTACAATTAGGATCTTCTTGAAACTTTTTAATATTTTTTTGTCTATCTGCACTAGGGGTTAAACCATAATAATCTACACAGTCTTCATCAAATTCTTTTTTAATAGCTTCAATAATTTTATGAACATCTCTTTGCCAATGAGCCCATATAACAACTTTACCTTCAACTTCATTTAAAACATTAATTAGTTCTTCAATCCGATTGTTTTTAATGTCTTGTAGTGTTCCATCGTCCGCCGTAAAATGACCACAAGTTATCTGTTGTAATCTCATCAATTGTGTTAAAACTGTGGCTGTCGTCATACTTTTGCCATTATGTAGTGCTAAGGCCATTTGTTTCATTTGATCGTATAATTTAAATTGATCAGGAGATAATTGAATAATCCTTTTCATAAAAGTTTTTTTAGGTAAATCTAAACATTCATCTTTCAACACCCTATACGAAAAAGCCTTTAATTTAGCACTTAATTCATCAAGATTCCTATAACCGATTGGAATCTCTACAGATCTGCCACTAAAATTCATCTTCTTCATAACGGCATACCTTTGTCTAAAAGTATAAAATGATACATGACCCAAGAGCTCAGGTCTTAAAAACTCACATTGTTTGAATAAATCTAGCGGCGATTTTGTGACAGGTGATCCTGTAAGTATTCTTCTGTATCTAGAATAAGGAGCCAAGGAACAAATATTTTTAGTTCTTTTAGCATCTTTATTTTTAATTGTAGTTGACTCATCTATAACCATCATTGTTCTATGGCACGATAAAAATCTATGTGCAAAGTCCACACCTTTTTTAGTAGAAAAAGCCTCGACATTCATACATAAAATATGCAACCTGTGATCTGTTTTAAATAAAGTATCTAAGTTTCTTTTCTGTTTCATAGTAATATTGGCTTGCCACAGAACTGACACATTCTCAATATGATCTGCAAGATGTGTGGGTATTTCAGCTTCGTGCCAATTTTTATACACACCTTTGGGTGCTATAATTAAAAGACCATCAATCTTGCCATTATCGTAAAGCATTGCCGCATTGTCTATTAATACCTTAGATTTACCCGTACCCATCTCCATAAAGTAAGCGTAATATTCTTTCATCCAAGAATTTTGTAAAGCAGTTACTTGATGCTTATAGGGTTTTGTCTTAAATTTATAATTCATAATTTTTCTTCTTTCTAGTTGACAATCTCTTATATTAATTTATAACCAATGTCAATGAAAGAAAATACAGTTTACGTAATACAAGAAATTGCAGGCACTCGAGAGGGTAAGCCTAAGATTAACATTATGGGGGCTTCTCATTATGGTAATTTAAAATTTCTTTTACCTGAGCTATCACAAATTATATTCTCTCCAGGACCATTAGTTTTTAAACTAAGAAAATCTTTGAAAGATTATACAAGTGATGATTATCTTTTATTAACGGGAGATCCTGCTATAATCGGTGTGGCTTGTTCGATTGTATCGGATTTAACAAATGGTAAATACAAGCTGTTAAAATGGGATAAGCAAGAGAAAAAATATTATCCTATCAATGTTAATCTTTATGAGAAAGGAGAAATAGATGAGCATTAAACAAAAAATAGTAGTTAAGTCATTCACAGGTAGTGGATCAATTAACTTCGAAGAAGACAGAAAGGAAAGTTTAGGTGAAGTAAACAACGCCAAAGCTCTTTCTGATCAAGTAACGAAACTTCAATCTCTAGAAGACGAGATTGATGAGCAAGAGAAAAAGCTTAAGGAGTTGAAAAGAAATCAGGAGTTATTATCAGGAGAAGTTATTCCTACGATGATGACAGAAATGAATATTTCAACTTTAAAATTAGCAGACGGTTCCGCTGTTGAAGTGAAACCTGTCTACGGTGCATCGATTCCTGCAGCGAAAAAGGAGGATGCATTTAACTGGCTTCGTAAAAACGGCTTAGGTGATCTTATTAAAAATGAGATTACTGTTGCTTTTGGTCGTAACGAAGATAACAAGGCAATGGCTTACGCTAACCTTGCACAGGGTCAAGGATATGAACCTATCCAGAAATTAAAGGTTGAACCTATGACTCTAAAAGCAATGGTCAGAGAGCGTCTTGAATCTGGACAAGAAATGCCCTCTGATCTATTTAACGTGTTCGCAGGCAACCGAACCAAAATAACAAGGAGCAAGTAACATGAACCAAGTAGCAGAAAAAAAGACCGCATCTCTTCCTGCCAATACATTTGAGCAGGACGCAGGTCAAGGTCTTGGTAAACTAGGTCAAGAAGATCTAGCTTTACCATTTCTAAAAATCCTAGGACAGTTATCACCTGAAGTAAACAAAAGGGATGGTAAGTATGTGGAAGGTGCAGAACCAGGAATGATATTCAATTCTGTTTCTGGAGAGTTGTATGATGGCATGAAAGGCATAACAGTCGTTCCATGTTTTTATAAACTCGAATACATAGAGTGGAAAGATAGGGGGGAAGGATCAGGTGCACCAGTTGCAATCCATGACTCTTCTTCAGACATCATGAGTCAAACAAAGACTGATGCAAATTACAAAGACAGATTACCAAATGGTAATTATGTCGAGAAAACTGCATCTCACTTTGTATTGATTACCAATCCTACAGCAGCCACTGCTTTGATTTCTATGAAATCTACTCAATTAAAAATTAGTAGAAAATGGAACTCAATGATGGCCGGTATAAAGATGAAAGGTAAGAATGGTTTATTCACGCCAGCATCTTTTAGTCATGCTTATAGGTTAAGAACTGTTCAACAGTCTAACGATAAGGGCACGTGGTTTGGTTGGGAAGTACAGAAGATTGGACCTGTGTCTAATTCTGAACTGTATCAACAAGCTAAAGCTTTTGCTGAAAGCATTTCAAAAGGAAATGTTAAAGCAAAGCACGGTGGTGAAACTAATAAAAAGGATTCATCACACTTCTAATTCCTTTGGGAATAGTTGCAACAAGGGCGGGGAGGCGAGAGTTGAACCGCCCTTTACTGATAGGATATGGAAGAAAAATTTATAAATATATTTAGTGGGTTCTCTGAGAACTACGGACAAGCTGACATGCAAAGGCTTGAAGTAGACCCTATATCTAAAAAACAAAAACCTGAATATAGATGGGCACAGCAAAAACTTACAGACGAAGCTTATAGAGCACATTTAACAGGAACAAAATCTATTGGTATACAACCATGTAACGAAAAGAATCACGCACGTTTTGGTGCAATAGATATTGATCCACAAGAGTATGTAGACTTCGATAGAAAATTTTATCTAGACAAAATAAAAGAATATGATTTACCAATTATACCAATACTATCTAAAAGTGGTGGTCTTCATCTTTACATATTTACAAGAGATTTTATTCCTGCAAAAATTATAAGATCATTTTTAACAAATTTAATTCCAATATTTAATTTGAAACCTGAAACAGAAGTGTTTCCAAAGCAGACAGAACTTGTCAAAGACAGTGAGACAGGAGAGATGAACAAAGGAAATTTCATTAATCTTCCATACTTTAAGAAAACAGAAAGAAGAGCTCTCAATTACGATGGCACAGAATTTACTTTTGAACAATTTATACAACTCGTTGAATCTAATTTTATAACAGCAGAAAGAATAAAAGATATAGATGACGAGCTAGAGAAAAAAGTTTTAGAAGGATCAAATGCAGAGTTTAGTGATGGTCCACCATGTTTAGCAGCGTTGTCAAAAAATAAATTAAAAGATGGTAGAGATAGATTTCTATACAACTATATGGTGTTTGCTAAAAAGAAATACCCTGACAATTGGGAAGAGAAAGTAATGAGTGCACCTGTACTATACTTCGAAGACTCAGTGGCTTGGTCTAAACAAAAACTTACACAAAAGATTAGATCATGGAAACAAAACTATAAAGGTTATACCTGTAATCAAGATCCGATTGCACAACATTGTATGAGAGGTTTATGTGTTAAGAGAACATATGGTATTGCATCTGACTTTCAAGATTCATATCCACTGTGTGCAAATTTAGAGAAAGTAGATCTTGAACCAGAACCAGAATATAATTTTGATGTTACATTACCTGATGGACAAACTGTAAAATCTGTACACTGTAAAACAATAGAGCACTTAACCGACCAAAGAAAAAGAAGAAACTCAATAGCTAAGTATGCAGGATTTGTTCCACCTCTTCAGAAAGGTGCTGACGATCAAAAAATTTTGGATGGTTTATTTAAAACACAAAAAGTTATGCCACCACCAGTAGGTACAACACCAAGAGAAAAATTACACGACAATGTCTATCAAAAAATTACAGGACCTGAAGCTAAGAATGATGCCTCATTTAAAACAGGAACAACGCTAATACAAGATGGGTATGCTTATTTTAAATTTGATGTGTTTTATAAAAAGTTAAAAAATAAAGGTTGGCGTTATCAAGAAGATAAGACAGGATCAATGATGTTAAAGATATATAAAGATTGCGAAATAGATTTCTTAGATCAAAAAAGATTTCCTACAAAAGAAAAAGGTAAACACAATAGTCCAACTAAAAATGTTGTAATGATTTCAATTAAACAGTTCGAGAAAATAAAAATTTATCACAAAGTTACAGAACACAAAAAGGACATATTATGATGAGAAAAATATTAGGACCACCAGGAACAGGTAAAACTACAAAGCTGTTGAGATACGTGCAGACATTTTTAAAATTAGGAACACCCATAGAAAAAATTGGTTACTTTGCTTTTACAAAGAAAGCAGCTACAGAAGCAAAAGAAAGAATGTTAAAATTATTTCCACAGTATGGATACAGAGATCTTAATCACTTTCAAACATTGCACTCTCTAGCATTTAATACATTAGGAATGAAAAAAGATAATGTTATGCAACCCGAACACTATGAAGAGATAGGTAGAACTATTGGTGTTCAAGTATCTGTTTACAGAGGAGGCGAAGAAGAAACAGGATACATAGATTCTGACAGCGAATACTTTAATCTTATTAACATAGCTAGAATAAAAAACATTTTACCGAAAGATGAATATAATACAGATTTATATTCTGATGACATGGATTATAATTTAGTAGAAATTATAGAGGCTGAATTAAAAAATTATAAAAATTCTTTCGTGCTGTATGATTTTACTGACATGATAGAAAAATTTGTTTCGTCAGAATTATGCCCCAAATTTGATGTAGTCTTTATTGATGAAGCACAAGACTTATCACCTATACAATGGAAGATGTATGACATCATTAAAAAGAATACAAAGATTATGATATTAGCAGGAGATGATGATCAAGCGATCTATGGTTGGGCAGGAGCAGATGTAAAAAGATTTCAAGACGAACCTGCAAAAGAAAAGATATTACCAAAATCATATAGAGTCCCAATTAAAGTTCAAAGAGTTGCTGACTCAATCATATCTCAAATTGAAACAAGAATACCAAAAGAATGGAAACCAAGAGAAGATGAAGGACACTGTGAAGAAGTGTATGATTTTGATGAAGTTGATCTAACACAAGGTAATTGGTTGATTCTTGCTAGAACAAATTACAGATTAATTAAAATGAAACCATATTTAATGGAACGAGGTATATACTTTGAATACAAAGAAAGAAAAAGTTTTAGCTCAAAACTATGGAAAGCCATTAGAGATTTTTCAAAATGGACATCGGGTGCACAACTAACGGCTAGTGAAATAAAAGATATATTTGACTACACAGGACACGAGTTTGATGGCGAAGATCATATGAGCTACAGTTGTGAGTCTTTTAATATTGATACATCTGATACATGGTATGAACTTTTTAATGCAGACCCTGAACAAGTTCTATACATCAGGCAAATGTTGAGCAACAAAGAAAAACTTTCTGAGGAAGCAAGAGTAAAACTATCTACGATTCATTCGGCTAAAGGTGGAGAAGCTGACAATGTATTATTAATATTAGATAATACAGATAAGATTCGTGAGAGCATAGAGAAGAGTCCTGAGAAAGCAGATGAAGAACATAGAGTTTGGTACGTAGGTGTAACACGAACCAAACAAAACTTATATATAATGGCAGCAAAGGAGGATAGATTAGGTTATGACATCGAGGGCGTATAAAAAACAAGTCGGAGGGTCTCACTACAGAGATATGAAAATTCAACCAAGTCAATTTATAAATGAGAATAGGTTGCCTTTTGCAGAGGGGTCAGCTATAAAATATGTATGCAGGCACGCTGTAAAAGGAAAGGAAGAAGATATACATAAAGCTATTCATTATTTAGAGATGATACTAGAGAGGGATTATGCGAATACCAAAGTTTGAAGCACAGACAGAGTGGGTAAAACCAACAGAGTTTCCTGATTTAAGACAGGTAGATGAAATAGCTATTGACCTAGAAACAAAAGACCCAGGACTAAAGGAGCTAGGATCAGGGTCAGTCATAGGTAATGGTGATGTTGTGGGCATTTCTGTAGCAACAGCACATTACAAAGGATACTTTCCTATAGCACACGAGGGTGGTGGTAACATGGATCGTAAACAAGTTTTAAATTGGCTACAAGATATATTGAATGCACCATCAACAAAAATATTTCATAACGCAATCTATGATGTTTGTTGGTTAAGAAGACTTGGACTTAAGGTACAAGGCGATATTGTTTGTACAATGATTGCAGCCGCTGTAACTGATGAGAATAGATTTAGATATGATCTTAATAGTTTATCTTGGCACTATCTTGGTTATGGTAAAAATGAATCAGCTTTAGCGGAAGCAGCACAAAGTTGGGGTATCGATCCTAAAGCAGAAATGTATAAACTTCCTGCTATGCACGTTGGTGGTTACGCAGAACGAGACGCAGAGATTACATTTGGTTTGTGGCAAGAAATGAAAAAAGAAATACTGCATCAAGATCTTGAAGATATATTTGATCTAGAGACAGAGTTGTTTCCTTGTCTTGTTGATATGCGATTCAAAGGTGTCAGAGTCGATATTGAAAAAGCACATCAAATGAAAAAAGATTTTATTAAAGAAGAAAACGAATTATTAACAAAGATAGAAGGTGAAACAAACATAAGACCACAGATTTGGGCAGCTAGAAGTATAGCAAATGTTTTTGATACACTCAAGATACCTTACGAAAGAACTTTAAAAACTTCTGCACCATCTTTTACTAAAAACTTTTTACAAGAACATGAACATCCTGTGGTAAGAATGATTGCACAAGCAAGAGAAATAAATAAAGCACACACAACTTTCATTGACTCAATAATAAAACACGAACACAATGGTAGAATACACGCAGAGATAAACCAATTACGATCAGACAATGGCGGAACTATTACAGGAAGATTCAGTTATCAAAACCCTAATCTTCAGCAAATACCTGCTAGAAACAAGGATCTAGGCCCTAAAATTAGGTCACTATTCCTTCCCGAAAATGGATGTAAATGGGGTTGCTTTGACTATTCACAGCAAGAACCTAGACTCGTAGTTCATTATGCATCGCTATATAAACTACCATCAGTTTACGATGTAATTGATGCATACAACAATGATCCCAACTCAGACTTTCATCAAACTGTTGCTGATATGGCAGAGATACCTAGATCACAGGCTAAGACAATTAACCTTGGATTATTTTATGGCATGGGTAAAGCTAAATTACAAGCAGAGCTAGGAGTGTCTAAAGAAAAAGCAAAAGAACTTTTTGATACGTATCACGCAAGAGTTCCTTTTGTAAAACAGTTAATGACAAAAGCTTCTAATAGATCTCAAGACAGAGGTCAGATAAGAACTTTACTAGGTAGACTATGTAGGTTTCATTTGTGGGAGCCAAATCAATTCGGTATGCATAAAGCATTGCCCCACGAAGATGCACTCAGGGAACATGGACCAGGGATCAGAAGAGCTTACACATACAAAGCATTGAATAAATTAATTCAAGGATCTGCTGCTGACATGACAAAGAAAGCAATGTTAGAACTTTACAAAGAGGGAATCATACCACACATACAAATACATGATGAATTAGACCTGTCCATAAAAAATGATACTGAGGCAAAAAAAATCATTGAGATTATGGAAGAGGCTGTTAAACTAGAAGTTCCCAATAAAGTTGATTATGAATTTGGAAACAATTGGGGTGATATTTATGGATAACTATGGCTTACTTAAACGCAAACATTCCAGTAGAATACGCACAAATAAAAAGAGAATATCTTTATGACCTTAAGAAACATCATGGAGAAGTTGAAGACTGTATTATTTTTGGTCTTTCGGCTCTTACAGGGCGTAGTATCCTTTTTCATTGTATTATGGAAAATGGAGCTATCTTCTATCGTCTCCCGATATCTGCGTTCATTCAAAGAGGCTATGATCCAAAAAAAGTTCCTAGACGTAGACTTGACGAGTTACAGCTTTGGAATTGTTTTAGTTATTATCCTGCTGTTACTACTTGGGATATTTTAGCGGGACAAGCAGGTAAGTACATTGGAAAAGATAAGAAATGGCACACCGGAAAATACGTATTTACCGTTGACTTTGCCCACCCAGAGAGTAATATACTAGATACGGATCATTCAGAGATACCGCACGAGCACAAGTGTGCTCACATCATAGCCCTAGATGACGGGAACTATGCAGCACAACCTAATAATAGATGCATTTGGGACATACCATCGTTTACAGTAAAAGATGATATTCCAAATTGGAAAGTGCAAACATCTGAGTGGAACGTAGAAAATACAAGTCAATGGAAAACAGAAGATACTGATAAGTTCTTCTATGAAATTGAGGAGAAAAAACATGATTGATAAAATTAAAAAAGCTTGGAAAAAAATTACAAGCTGGATAGTTACTCAATACAATAAGTTTTTACCGTAGTTTATGGCTTTAAAAATTAGCGACGAAGCAAAAGTACAAATGCCTATGAAGACGGTTGCTAGTTTGATTGCTATGGTAGCAATAGGAACTTGGGCATATTTTGGTCTGCACGAAACTTTAAATTCACACTCAACGAAACTAGAGTTAATTGAAAAAGATTTAGAGCAGAACACAGAGTTTAGAATTAAATATCCAAGAGGACAATTAGGTAAGTCTTCTGGAGAGGCGGAGCTCTACATGTTAGTAGAGGATTTGTATAAGTCTGTAGATCGTCTTAACAAAGCTATTGAAGATGGTATGCATAACAAAGTTAATATTGAGTTCTTACAGAAACAAGTAGAAAAAGCTGTTAACGATATTGAAAAATTAAAAGATAAACAAAGAGAGTTTGCAAATGGTCACAAAGATAAATAAAAAACCTAAAAGTAGATTAGAATGGTTTAAAAAAAATATAGTAATTGTACCCGTTGTGGGAGCAATCTTAGCCGGGACTTTTACATCTGTAAGATATGTGTTAACCATGACAGACACTATTCAAATTAACAAAGAAATACTTGAAACAGTTACAAGAGATTTAGAAATTCAAAAAGAAACACTTAGTGATATTAAGAATAGATTAGCAAGAGCAGAAGCAACATGGGATATGGCAGAAAATATATTCCAACAACTAGCGGATCAAGTAAGGAGACATGAATACGATATTAAAGATCTTAGCCGTTAGTGCTCTATTTGTTTTGTTTTCAACAACAGCACAAGCACGTAACGAATACTTAAACGATGGCACCAACAGCTGCGATCAAGGTAGTTGGGAAGCATATACAGAAGTTAGACAGCATGAATATAAAAGTGGTAATAGTGATGAATCACAAAACCAAACACTAGGTTTTAGATTTAGAAAATCTATTGGTCCTGTGTGTGATGAAGAGTTTGCTGAAGAACAAAGATTAAAACAAAAATTAAAAACACAATTAGAATTAGTAAAAGAATGTAAAAGAGTACCTAGAATTAACCCACCACCAGTAGAATTTGCTGAATTAATCAACATGTGTATGAAGTTAGGAGTCATGTCTACTGCTAGTTTTGAGGACAGACCTGATGATAGCATTAGTTATTGGACTGTGTTAAAAGATGGTTGGAAAAAAGAAAACCCTGATAGACCAGTATTTGAAGGAGAATAAAAATGGTTGAAACTGTAGTTGCATTATTGATGTTTATTAATGGAGAGATTAAAGAGCATAGAATACAAGAAAATATGGCAGTCTGTTTACGTGGCAAAAGAGTTGCAGAGAGAGATTACAACCCAAGTGTAAGTTATAAATGTATCAAATCAAAAGCAGAAACAGAGATATACATGGGTCAAAAAAGTATTAAAAAGATAATATTAGATTAATGGAAAATACTTTAATAGTTTTTGTCTTGCTTTGCATTGTAATATATGTAGGATTGAAGGATAACTTATGAGATTAAGTAAACATTTTAGTCTTGAAGAAATGACCCGTTCTATGACGGCTGCCCGTAAGGGCATCGACAACACACCAGGGTCAGGTGAGATACACAATCTCACTGAGGTTTGCTATAATATATTAGAACCTCTTCGTGCAAAGTTTGACAAACCAATTACAATAACATCAGGCTATCGATCAGAAGATTTATGTGAAGCTATCGGTAGCAAAAAAACATCGCAACATGCCAAAGGCCAGGCGGTGGACCTAGAAATCATGGGCATTCCTAATATAAAAATAGCTTATTGGATAGAAGCTAACTGTGATTTTGATCAATTAATACTTGAATACTACAAACCAAACGACGGACAAGCAGGATGGGTTCACGTATCTTACAATGAGAAAGGTGCTAATAGAAAACAAGTGCTGACTTTCGATGGTAAAAAATACGAGAACGGACTTCCTGAGATGAAGTGGAAGGGTGGTCAGGTTGTAGAATGAAATGGGTAACAGAAATTGTTGATGGTATTTGTCCTGAGTGTGTTCAAAAAACTATATTAGTATCAGTGGATCAATTTTATAGATGCACTAGATGTGGTTCAGATCTAGAGCAAAAAATAAATGGAAGAATATCCTATATTCCTGCGAATCTTTCTAAAGAAGATTACAAAATGGTCTTAAGAAAAGATGGCGAAGAAGTCTAAGTTTGGCGTAAATACGTACGTAAAAAGAACACCGCCCAAAATAGGTCGACACAAGAAACGAATGAATAAATCTGAAAAACTTAATTATAAGAAATACCGGGGCCAAGGCCGTTGACATTTATATAATATTATCCTATACTCCCCTCATGAAAGATAAACAGATAAAAATAAAACTAAAAGGCATTTCACAAAAACAATGGTCAGTTTTTTTATTAGAGTTAAACATGATGAAAAATGAATGGAGACCATATGGTGTTTTAGTTGATATCGATGCTCCTAATTTTAAAAAGATTGTAACTTTAGGAACACGAACTCATGACGTTAATAAGAAGCTTAGAAAAACAAACTAAGTTATGGAGTTAATAATTTTAACGGACGGGTTGTATCATTTAGTTCCCGTGACAAAAGAAATGTTAGAAGGACTAAGCATAGTAAAAAAAGTAAACATAAGTTGTTCTGAATTTTGTGACATTTTAAGAATAAAACTATCAACTTATTTAGATACACCTGTTAATCGTCATGTTATGAATGATGGCAGCGGTGATTTCTTTGGATGTATTTGTCGTTAAATAGTAGTTTCAGGTTGACAACTAAAACGAATATAAAGTTCGTATTTGTTAACATCGTTCCTGCCGAGCTCTTTCATTTTTTTATTTGATTCTTCATAACCAAAAGTCAAACAATCATACATAGTATTAAATCGATCTGGCCAAGTATATGGTGGCATACATATACCCTCTACGGCACTACATATTATCAAACTTAATAATATTTTCATTGACTAATATCCTATATTATGAAATAAAATCTATTCTTACAAATATGAAAGAAGGATATATTAAATGACAGATACAAGCAAATATAAAAACATCACAGTTACGCATAACACTTACAATGCTATAGATACTTTGAGAGATAAAGTTTTAGATCCCAATTTAAAGTTAAGCAGAAGTCAAGCTGTAACTTATTTAGTTAATGAAATGTGGAAACGTAAGGTTAACGCGAAAGGACCAAATGCAAAAAACAAAGCATAAAGTTATTTGCCCTGAGTGTAAAGGAAACGGATATCTCCGTGTCCCCTATCATTTAGCAAGAGAGGAAGTGACCGTTAAGTGTGATACCTGTAAATGTGAAGGAGAAATCACGCTAACTGAAGAAGATTTTATCGATCAATTCGTAAAAGCAAATTAACATGTTAACAAGCGTAGATATAAAAAGAATGGCTGATGATAAAAGAGTCGCTGAACTTAAAATGGTTGTCGATCAAAGAGATACAACTATATTGTTTTTGAAAAAACAGTGTGAGTTTTTAAAAACCAAGTGTCGAGAATCAGGGACCAAGCGAAAAGAAATGGAAGATGAGATTAACAGATTATGGGAAGAGAATCAAAATCTCTCGATTGTAAAGAAGTAGATATTTATTTAGCAGGACTCTTTGATGGCGAAGGGTGCGTGACTTATAAAAATGTTATGAGACACAGGAAAGGTAAACCTAGAGCTTACCCTACCTGGAACATAAGATTAGAAATAGCTATGACTTGCGAAAGAACTATACAATTTGCTTTAGATAACTTTGGTTGTGGAACTATAAATTTTAGACCAAAATATCCACATCAAACTATGGATCAATATCGTTGGCGTTGTTCTCACAGAGATGCTTTACAGTGTGCTAAAAGAATGTTACCATACAGCGTAACTAAAAAAGATAAATTAGAAAGTATAGTTAAACATTATGAAATTAAAGATTCTTGATTTATTTTCTGGGCTAGGTGGTTTCTCACTTGGTTTAGAACGTACAGGAAACTTTGAAACTATAGCTTTTTGTGATAACGATAAATACAGCAATTTAGTGCTGCAAAAACATTGGAAAGGAGTTAAGATATATAACGATGTCAAAGAAATCACAAAAGAAAGACTCGAGGCAGATGGAATTCAATCTCCCGATATCATCACAGGAGGTTTCCCGTGCCAACCGTTCTCGGTCGCAGGCAAACAAAAAGGAACGAGTGACGACAGACATCTCTGGCCTGAGATGTTTCGAATTATCAAAGAGTTTACCCCGAGGTGGGTTATTGGAGAAAATGTCAAAGGTCTTGTTAACCTCCAAGACGGCATGGTCTTCGAGACTGTGTGCACTGACTTGGAAGGAGAAGGATACGAAGTCAGGGCGTTCAATATTCCAGCTGCAGGTGTCGG
>VTLG01002997.1_pt1 | contig 14227 bp, 17 predicted proteins | sample 4694571 | NCBI WGS metagenome assembly VTLG01 (sample SAMN12604809, study PRJNA352737) | marine metagenome | biome: ENVO:00000447; feature: ENVO:00000209|ENVO:00000569|ENVO:01000036; material: ENVO:00002151; isolation source: viral sequences binned using virsorter ...
TGCGTCACCAAAAGTAAGATTACCTGAGATTGTAGCATTACCAGTAACTGTTAAGTTTCCACCAACTGCTAAGTTACCTGATACGTCTGCCGCACCGTTGATGTCTATTGTGGTTGCATTGATTTCAATCTCTGTATCAGATACTAAGTCTAGTACTCCGTCTGCTGATTGATAAATATAAGTACCTGAATCACCAAACTGAAGTTGGTCAGTACTTGAAAGAAGTAAGCCTGTATCGGCTACGTGAGTTAGAGATACATCTTGATCATCTCCAAAGTTTATAACAGCACCATCGGCTAAGAATAAATCACTAAACTCTAATGCAGATGTACCTAGTGCTGCACCATCAGATGCATCTGGAACAAAAGCTGTAGTAGCTGTGATTGTAGTACCTTGTATTGTGCTTGAACCTGTGACAGCACCTGTAACTGCTAACGTACTTGATAGCGTAGTAGCTCCAGTAACTCCAAAAGTTCCTGCTACTGTACCGTTTACATCTACGTCAAGTGTATCAATATGTGCAGTACCGTCTATGAATATGTCTTTAAATTCTAATGAGCTTGTTCCTAAATCTATATCATTATCTGTAACTGGAACTATTGCTCCGTCTTGTATTCTAATTTGTTCTACTGCTGCTGAAGATACTTCAACGAAGACTCCCCAACGATTATTAGTACTATCCGCAACTATCTTATTTAAAAAGTCTAAGTCACCTATGGTGTGTATGTTACCGCCTTCTGCTGCTGAACCGTCATGTTGGTGTCCAGTTGAGCCTGAGGTTGTTGAATATGCAAAAGCATTTACTAACTGGTTATATTCATTATTAAACAAAGCTGCTGTAATAGTGTCTCCATCACTAAAACTACTTTGTCTTGTATAAGTTTGTGTCATCTTTTAATTTCTCCCTGAAGGTTCGTAATCTATATATATTCCATTTATTGTATAAGGACCATTTTGGTCATTACTAAACAATCTTAAATAAGCCGTGTTTCCACTTCCTTCTATTGTTTGTCTTACCATTGGAACTGATGCTGCTCCAAAAGTAACACTGTTAAAAATACCAGATCCAAAAATAGCCGAGGCTGGTATAGTATCTAATGTATAATTATCAGGTTGTGGTATGTTCGAATCATCATAATCATAACTAACTTTTAATGAAGGCTGTACTGCGCCTTCTGGTCTTACTGATAACTTTACATATTTTAAAGTTTTTAATGTTCCTAAGTCTCCAAAATCTAAACTTGGTGTCTCGTATTCAGCATCTATATTTGTTGCTGTTCCTGCTGGATTAAACTCGTCTCCTGTATCGTGGTTATAAACATATCCAGCATAGTCACCATGATAAAATTCCTCTACTCCTACACTATTAAAGCCTGAAGTTATGCCTCCGCTGGCTTGTATTCCTTTCATTTCAGACCATTCGAACCGCGCACCACCTTCTGGAGTAATTCTTAATGTTCCTATAATACCTTCTGAAACTGATGTCGATGTTCCTGAAGATCCAAAAAATAATCTATATTGTGATTTCTTTCTAATCACACAGCTATTTATATTATAAGAACTAATATTGGATGCTATATTTCCTATAATTGGTTGTATCTTTCTACTCAAAGATCCTAGCTCTACGTCACCAATTCTTGCTGTACCTGCTACTGTTCTTATTCCATCTGGCGCTAAAAATAGTAACTGTCCACCTATTTCCTGGATACTGTCTCCATCCATACAGCCTATATTCTGTGTAATAGGCTCTACTGCAATAGTAGAAGAACTATTAATGTTTACTAATTTATAAATACTATTCTTACAAAATATAATTAGATCATCACGAAAGCTTTTTAAGCCTACTACTTGATCATCTAACTTTATACTTCCAGAACCTGTGGTTGTAAAATCATCTATATCATCAGTACCACTATAATATATAGTATTTTCTGCTGTACCTGCTCCACCTACAACTAAATGTCTGTCGTGTATTACACAATATTTAGGATTAGTACCTCCATCAACTGTAATCTCTTTAGCATAAAATGTTCTAGTATCTAAATCACCACTCCCTGTCATTTTAAAATAGAAAGGTTTTACTGCTGAACCTCTATCAGTTACTATTAATTCACCGTAATCTGTATCACCTTCATATATTGCAAAAGTTGCCTGTCCTTGTGAAGTTCTTGCTGAAGTGCTTCTACCACCAAAGGTGCTATAGTTATCTCCACTCCCTGATACACTTGCTCTATTTAATAATAACCAACTGTCTCCGTCTGTGCTAAAATATATATTTGTGCCTGAACATGCTATTAATCCATCTGCATATACTTGTAATCCTTTTATGGCATTTGTACTGTTTGGTCTTGTTCCATCTCCAAACTGTGTGTATCCATTTATTCTTCTGTATCCGCCGTTTGTAGAGACTTCAAAGTTTCTTAACTTTGTCGCTTCTCCTGGAACTCTTAATAGCTCAAACTGACTTGCTACTTTATTTAAACCGCCTTGACAAGCCAATGCAAAAGGTTGTGTAGTAGCCATTATCTAAAATCCGTTGACATATATTTAGGAGTAGGATTCATAAGATTAGATCTCATTTGTCTTAATCCTTTTTTATAATCATCAAGTGCAAAAGCCGAAGCTTGTGGATTATCTTTAAATTGATGCATGTAATACCTAGCTCTAGCTAGTAATACTGATTTATATATATCTGGAAATACTATTGCATCTCCATGTGCGTCTAATGCTGTTGGTAAATCCCAAGCAAAAAACCACACCCTATATACTTTATCTGGTATTGGACTTACTCCAAATTTTCTACCATCAGGACTTCTAACAACAACTCTAGGCTCGCCATACGTTTGCGTATCAGCATCATCTATATTCTCTGATGCTCTATAATGATCTTTCCATTCTTCTATTGTTGAAAACGATAAGTTTTTACTTGTGTATGGTGTAGATGCTCCGCTTACTCCTATAGTTGTTAAATAAAAATCGTTCCAGTCTACAGCGCCGTAATCAGTTGTAAGAGAACTTGACGCTGCTTTTAACTCGTACCAGCGTGTTCCTGCTACAGTCTCTACATATACATTACCATAAAAAGGATCAGTAGCTCCGCTTTCACCTGTAGCGAGAAAAGACCACCTAGGTTCTGAACTAACAATATCATTGTATGCTCTGTTTATACAATCTTTAATGTGTGCTTGTATGCCTACAGCACCGCTAAAATTAGCGGAGGTTAAAACAACCTCATTTGATTCTCTTAATAACTCATTACTTAATTGTAAATATGTTGTTGCCATTTGTTTTCCTATTAATTAGGTCGTGCTTTAGACATGGCTTTCTTTGTACACAACGCGCCGCCGTGTTTCATTCCATATCTTTTATCTTTTTTATATTGTGCAATGCCTTTTTTAGTATATGCATATTTTTTTCCATTTAATTTAGGCATTACTATCCTTTTTGTCTGCTATAATTCTTTTGGGATTTTCCAAAGATCTTATCCCAATTCTTATTGTATGTTTGTCGTTGTTCACGAGTCATTCGACTTCCTGGTCGAACTAATTTTCTATTGCCTTTCTTCTTATTCTTTAAGATGATAGGTCTTGCATCTGTTCCTATTTGTGGCATCTCTTTTTTCTATTTAGTATGGGGAAGGCGAACATAAAATTCCCTTCCCACATACGTTTTTCTGCTCGAATTAACGATTAGTCAATCGCATAGAAAGCAGCTACTAGAGCTTCGCTACGAAGTACATCAGCGCCATAGACGTGAAGACCTCTAACGATGTCACCAAAACTGTCGGGATCACGGATCACTTCAGTTTGTGTGATAGCTTGTGCAGTAGCGCAGGCTGATATGTGTCCAGCTAATACTTTACCACTTGCTGTAGAAGCAGCGGCAATATTATTAGATTTGTACATATCAAAACCACGTAACTTTCCACTTGATACTAAGCCATTTCTAAGAGAACCTTGACCTGCGTTGTAGTCAACTGACATTAATTTTGAACCAGACTGAGACAGTTGCTCATACCATGAAGGCGGAGCGACAAACCATCTACCTTCTTCAGGGATGTTTTGTTCGTCTAATAGTCTAGCCATAAATGCCATTACATCAAGAGGATCAGCACCAGTACCATCAGAACCAGTAAGGTCGATAGAATTAGAGCCGCCTTGATGTTGCCCCATTGTTTGAGTAGCCGCAGAAGCATCAGCACCTAACACGTGGTCAGGCGATGAAGTTGAGACTCCACTAAACATTTCGGCAATGACACCTTCATCAAAAGCATCTTTTAGAGCGTAAGCTGCAGAAGAGGATGCGACCTCTTTCCAGTTTACGTGAGACATAGATTTCTCAATGTCATCTACTTTGAATTTGAAAGCGTTTGCTACATCAACAGTTAGGGTTTCTTCCATGTCGGTAAGTTTGGTTTGCGTTACGTCAGCACCTCTTTCATACTGATAAACAGTAATCGTAGGTTCTTTAACGATCCGTACTGTGTCACCAAATGCAGATATATCACCAGAGTAATCAGTATTAGTGATTGCTTCAGCTACCGAGGCTTTTCTAAAAAAGTTAAGTACCTTCTTGGAATAAACCTTAGGCATAAAGAATGCATTAGTTTGTCCAGTTACGGAGTTGCCAAAGTTACCATTAGTATCAGTCGATTGCTCGAATAGAGCGTCAGATTGATTATAAGCCATTTTAAGTCACCTTTAAATGTTAATAGTTATACTTTTAATTACGCACTCTACCTTCTTCAAGAGCTTTATCTATCTCGGATTCGAGACGATCAAACTCATCCATAGGTAAGGCGGCAATCTCCTCTTGAGTCCAAATTTTAGGCTCAGACGTAGCATCTATCGTTGTAGTCTTGGTAGATACCATATCAGCAGCCTTTGAGCTTGAACTCACAGACTTCTTACGAGTCTGTTTCTTCTTATTAGAAGCTAATCCCATATCTTGTTTAAACAAATCAATTGCTCGGCTTGCTAAACGAACATTATTAGGATTGTTATAAACCCACGCTTGAATATCTTCTGGTTGTCCTTGTGCCCAATCGTGAAAATCATCACTATCGCGAATGTCTGCAAAGTCAGGATGTTTATTATACAATTCTGTTTCTGCTTCTTTTCGTAAGGTTGCTGATTCTCTCTCTTGTAAGGCTAAGACTTGAGCTTCTAAAGCCTCTGTCTTCGCTTCACTTTGTAGATGTGAAACAGTTTCAACCACTCCATACACATCTGGATACTTTAATTTAAAATCTTCAAGTTCTTCAACAGTTTTTGGAGCTTGATATTCTGGTCTATTACTAGCCATTAATTCTTGCTCTCTGCTTCTCCACTTGTTGAGTTCAGTATCACGCAGTGTTTTCAAGTCATCATACCTTTTTTTCCAGTTATGCTCAACTTTTTTATAAGGCTTAGCTTTTTTTGCTTTTGGCTCTTCTTGTTGGTCGTCTTCTTCCTGTTTAGGTTGAGGTGCAACAAATAAACTTTCAGCAGTCAAGCCTTCTTTAGGCATAACATCGTCCGTGTGCCACGATTTTCTCGCGTTGTACGGATTAGGTACTGGTTCATTTCGTGCTTCTTCCGAAGTCACATTTTCATTTTCAGTCATTTTACTCTCCTTCCTTTGTGCTTACTATACCGAAGGTGGCTTATTCCAAGAACGTCTTCTAAATAAGTGCTTGCCTAAGTAAGGTGGCATCAAAAGGTCTTTACTTTTTTAAAGTTATGTAGAGTGCTGTTTGACTAAAACAGGTCGCTCTACGGTTATTAACTGGCGAATAAGCTTAAACGAGGATCTAAAGATCTCATAGCTTCTTTGTTTTTAAGGCTGATTTGATCTTCCTCAATAACAGTAGAAGATATCTTCTCTACCTCACTTTGTGCTTCTCCGCCAATTGCTTTTGCTTGTCTGCCAGTTTCTGCTTCTTGTTCAGCCAGAGACATTAACTCTTGAAGAGTATCGGCTCCGATTGCATCCGTTGCTTTTGCTGTCATAACAAACTCTCCGTCCGATAACCTTGCGGGTATCGAATCAGAAATTCCTGTGCCTGGACCATCTACTGATCCAGAACCTGAAAACTCAGCCGCCGTTTCAACAATCTTATCAACGATAATACTTAATTGATCATCTTCGACAAGTCTATCAGTTAGATATTGTTGTTCTTCTGGCTCTAGAGCTTCAGCTATTATAAATTCTACGTGGTCCTCTTCCATTTCTTCATCTGGAAGTTGTGCTTCTTCTATGTATTCTTCGTGTGTTGCGCCTGGCATTTCTGTTCCATCAGGCATTGTGTGTGTGGGTTCTTCCATCATGTCTGTCATTTGTGCGTCTAGTTCTCCGCCTTCTTGTTTTGGTCTTCTAGGCACATATTCACCACTAGGCATTTCTCTTGGTTCAGGTTCATATAAACTAACACCTTCTAATTCTAAAAGTTTTTCTTCTAACTCATCTTCTAATATAAAAATTTCTTGTCGGCTTGTTTCATATACTTCTTGATTTATTGGATCATCAAAACCAACCTCCTCTCCATATTCTAAAGCATCGTCTTGTTGCTTTTCCATCTTGTCTTCTAGCTTATATAACTTATCTTCTTCTTTTGAAATCTTCTTTTCTAATTTCTTTACATCAGGATTATTTTTGTATTTCCTTATAAGTTTTCTTACAAATCTAGACGCTAATCCACCAACTGCATACATCTCTCGTTGTGGTGTAATTGACTGTGGCATTAAAGGAGGCTCTGGTTGTATAGAAGGAGGTGTTCCAACAGCGCCAATTTTAAATTGATCCATTAATTTTCTTAGCATTTCTTTAAGCATATTATTCCTCTATTCTATTGATAGCCTCCGCCACCTGCTCCTTCAAGCGCTCTAAGCGTACCAGAAAATTGATCTTCCCCTGGCTGCGGAATATTTCCTGTTCCGATGTTGCCACCACCAGTGCCTGTAACTCCTTGTCCTTCAGGTCCTGCAGGTGCGCCTTCAGCGCCTCCCATAGTTGGCGGTTGTTGACCAGCGGCTTGAGCTTCTTCGCCAATGTTTTGTCCAGCATTTTGCATTCCTATAATTTGTGCCGCGATAGCCGCTTCTTCTTGATCATTCAAAACTTCATCAGGATCAAGGTCGAGACTATAGGCAAGTTCACTTATCAATTTAGAGATCTTCACAAACGGAGCAATAGCTGGATTTTGTACAGTTTGTAAGAATGTAGTCAGTCTTTGACTTCGTACTTCTTTCTGCATTAAGCTATTAGTTCCAGTAGCGCTAACTTCTAAATCACCTTTAACATCTAAACTGCCCTCAAAGAACTGCATGTTCCATTGAAAATAAGCCTCTCCTAATGGCTTTAATAAGAAATCATCTAGGTTTTTAACCACTGTTTTAATATTTAAACTGGCTGCACCTAGTAACATTGACATACCAGATGCTGTTCGTGTCATACTTTGAACACCTGTTTGTCCGTGACTGTAGCTTGGTAGACCTGTTTGTTCGTCTGCAAGCTGTCTAAACTTATCAAACATCATTAAATTTTCTTGTGCGGTATTCGGAAACTTCATTCCATGTACTGCTTGTCCTGGCATTCCTGCTTGTCTTCTAAATATCTTTCCTGGATATACTTCCATACTCTGTCCACCGACAAGTGCAGACTCATCTACATCAAACACCAACGAACCTGCCAGTGCAAGATTATCAATAGCCATACGTGCGTGTCCATTCATGATTTGTTGTGAGTCATCCATATTTTCTGCAATGCCTATACCAAAGAAATTATAAGGATTGCGTTCATATGGGAACGAATGATAAGGTAAACGGTGTGGTGTAAATGGATTAATTACTACTCGTAGTACTTTATTGCCTGTGATCCACGCATTGATTTGTAATTCATCTAACTCATCAACATTTTCACCGACTTCAATACCCGCTTCTCTTGCTGACTGAGCATCCATTACTCCCCAATATTCTAAAACTTCATAATTTGTATTCTCTACGCCTTCAGTATGATCATTATCACGCAATTGATTTTCATAATACTTTTCTTCATAGTTTGCTCCCATGATTAAGCATTCTCTAATTGCATCCTTGTCAAAATAAGGTAAGTTCTTTAAAGCTCTAAACTGTGAACGATTCATTTTGTGTCGATGAATAGCATATTCACATTCCTCTATATTAGTAGCAGATGGATCTGGGAAGAAATCCCACAGACTAACAAATTCAATTCTAGGTACACGCACTTCCAAAGGCTTGAATTGCCTTTCTCCTTCCTCATCGGTCCATCGGTTAAGAGTTTTATTAAAGTTAAAAGGTCCTTTAATAACTCCTGTTCCTAATAAAGCAGCCTCAAGAAGTGCGTTCCTTATTTCAGATGAACCGCTTGATTCCTCTATTTGATCATGGATCAGCTTTTCCATTCGTCTAGCTGCCATTTGAGCAGGAGAAAGTTCGGGGATTTGAGGGATAGGAACTAAACCCTCTGCAAGTAAACCTGCATTTTCTGCTTTGTCTTCTAGTGATTCTTCAAATAAACCTTTACCAAGAGTGGCTCCAGGTTTTAAAACTTTACCATCGCCTGCATATCCAACATCATATGGATTATCTATAGGTTCTTCTACAGGCTCTTCAGTGGCTAATTCTGGTGTAGTTTCTATTCCTGGCACAGGATTTTCTGTATCTAGATGTGCGTGTTCTCGCTCACCTTCTGGTATTTTAGTTTCGCTAATACCTATAGGGAATTTACCAGTGCCAAATACTACATCTACTAATTGTCCAAAAGCAGCCAATACTTTTGTTTTTGTAATTTTTACAAAGACTCTAGATTTTTCTGATTCTCTGAATCTTATCTTCTTACCGTAGAGTCCTCTATAGTTCTCATACGCCTTAATCCACCGCCTTTCGTCTGTTATACGTGCATCTTCTGCAACTTTAAAACGATCTCGAATTACTCCAACTAGATTTAAACGCTGGTCAAACTCAAGATTAAGCTCCTTGCCGTCTTCACCTTCTACTGCCGTATAAAGATTATTTGCGTTTAGTAGTGTATTATCTTGTTCTGCCATTTATTAATATCCAAAGTCGCTGTCTGCGGGTTCATATATATTTCGTTTTAGATCTAGCATCCTATCATAAGGACTGTCCAGTCTAGGTCTACTCATTAACATATAACGTAGCGCATCGTATGCATGATCAGATGCATTCGTGTCTACGTCTTCAGGTTTAGTCTTACTTAATGGGATACTTTGTAGTTCCCTTATTAAATTAACACATGTATTAACTACTTGCAACCTAGGTCTCCCTGTTATATGCGTTTGTTTTAAATACTCGTGTATTTGCACTTTACCTGCTAATCTATTTTTATCTGCTCTGCGTAGTTTATGACCGCGCTGCTGTAATATTTCACCTATAGTAGGACCAGTATAGCCAGTCTTTGCCCAAGCAGAGGTGTCTAGAACACCTGCTATAGATTTGATTTCATCTTGTTCCATTTGGACGATATTGTCTGCTAAAGCTTCCCCTGTAAGACCTTTTCTGTATAATTCTCTATATATAATGATGGTCTTGTCTTCGGGATCTATGGCTCCCCACAGACAACAGCTTTCAGATGCGTATCCATAATCTATTGCCTTTACTCTTTCCCACCAAGCAGGTATTCCAAACGGTACAATCACGTGGATTTCAGGATCAAATTCAGCGAAAGCTGCGCCTTCTGCTATATCCCAATTACCTTCTAGTAATTGTTTCCTTTGGACTGGAGGCAGTGAAAGAAGCATCTTCTCGTACTCTCCGTCTTCAGCTAAGTATGGATTATCTATCAACTTAGCGGGAATAAATTTTCGGGTTAAACCGTCATCACCTTTAAATGTTTCATTGTGTTCTGAAGGTTCTACGTATCTTTTTTTAACCCATTGCGCACCAACTCCACCTGGATTTGCTGTGCATCTTAAATATGTCTCTATGCTCGAATCAGTTGTTCTAAGCCGCGAGGCTAAATAATTCCAACTGAACTCTGTCGGCAAATGCGTAATCTCGTCAAAACCTATCCAAGAGTATGCTTGTCCTTGGTAACGGTATACATCTGCATCTCGTTCCAAGAATCCAAACTCTACCTTTGCTCCGCTTGGGAAGTTCCATAACTTCTCTACTTCACGAAACTTAGCGCCTGGAAAAGCTTTCGGATAAAGTTCACGCGACTTATCAATTAACTCTCGTAGCTCTGGCATTGACCGTCTTAGTATTAAGGCTCTATGTGCCTTGACGTGACAATAGCGCAGAGGATCAATAAGCATTGCAAAACTTTTACCACCACCTGCTGCTCCACCGTACAGAACATCCTTTTCGGGTGCCGCTAAAAAATCTGTTTGCGGACCTTCGTTCGGTAAGAATGCAACATTAGATCCTGTCTCATCTAAGTGTTTCTGTATCTTATCTGTCTCTAGAACCTTAGACTCTTTCTTTTTGAGATTGTGTTCTGCGTTCGCCAATCTCTTCTTTAAATTCTTTATACGATCTTTAGGCTTTGTCTTCGCTCTCGTAAGTTTTGTCATTCTATTTTCTTATAGTATAGAGGGATATTTAGGTTTTGTCAAGTAAAGAATTAGATTTTTTATATGTTTTATCTACATACTTTTTTAATCCCATACGTGACATTGAACGATTTGTCTCTGCTTCAAGCCAGTCTACACCAACTCCAAGACTAATTTCTTGTCTTGATACAGCCTTTGCTACTTCACCTAATACTTCTAGTTGTTGTGGAATAGGTTTTAAATATCCTTTTGTTTCTTCATCAATCTCATAACCAAAGGGGATTGTTGAACTGCGTTTGCGTATATAACCTTCAGGAAGATTTAACATTTTTTTTCTTCTTTTGTTTATTAATTATTATTCCAGGCGCAATAGTTATGGGTTTGTCTGGTTCCCGCTTAATCTTACGCTCCCATTCTTTTTGCCGCCAGATCTTTGTCATAGATGTGATGGTAGTGTAGCTTTTTTACTTTTAGTTTTTCTTGGTTTCTTTACAGTTTTATAAGCTTCGTTCTTTTTTGTTTTAGGATCATCTTTTACAAAATGTCCTTTCTTGTTTCTAGCGCGGACAGTAACTGTCTCTGCATCAAGAAATCTAACCTTGAACCAATCTTTTAAACCTATGTACCAATAGTTTCTTTTTATGCTCATTTTATTTCCTTTTTATTATTATTTTAATTCTTCTTGTTTCCAGCAATTTAAATTTGCAGCGACTGTTCTTCTTTCTCCTTCTCCAAAGAATGGATAGACCATGTGTTGCATCCAAGATGGAAACATCAACTGTCTACCGATTTTAGGTTGTAGTGTAATTGCTTGTGGTGGTCTTAGTCTCTCAGTGTTCATTATCTCGTTACGACCATATGTAAACGCTAAGAAGCCGTCACAAGCACCTGAGTCATTATAAAGACTGTAGTTTTCTGAATTACCTGTTCCTATGTCTCCTAGCTTACCTATTTGTTCAGGAACCATTGTCCAACAAGTGGTGGATATACCCATCAAAGTTTTGGTACCGTGATCGTGAATCGGATTATAATCTCCTTCGAAACTATGTACAGACCATAGTTCATCAATGTCTACAGTGATTGGATCAAACTCTGCGCCTGTTATATTTGCAAAGGTATTAATATACATTGCTCCCATTGTTGTTATAAAGCTATAATAATCTTCTAAGCTTTTATGCTTGTGGTCCATGAGCAGTTGCTCGCCTTGGTGTATTTGACCTACAAGTGTTCCAGCCAATGATTTCTTCTCGGCTGTGTCTTTGTATTCGTCTAAGTATTCATTTAAATCATCTATAATATCATCAGGCAATTGACATTCCATCATAACAGCCGCAGGTAAGTTATGCACCTGTAGCTTCATCTTTTCAAAATCTAGGTCCATTTTACTTTTATCCCGCGTCTTTGTAGTTCTTTTAAGACTTTATGTTTCTTTTTAGGTTTCGCATTGCTTGAGTTTAAATAGTCAAATAAATCTTTCTTTGGTGTAGCTTTCATATAAGAATAAATAATAGAGCGTTTGCCTGTGCGTCTGTCGTACCTTTTTTCTGTTGGTTTGAATTTAATTGGAGGCACTATCAATCAAAACAAACGCAAGTAGCTCTACCACACGCTTCGCATACCTCTGTATATGTACGCATAGATTCGTTATTGTTCATAAGCTTTCGCTCGTTATCTTCTTGGCTGAGTTGTCTGAATGTTGGTCGCATGACATTGTACATAATAACAGGAACAAAAGCGTGAATGATTAAACAGCCTACAAGCTTGAGTAATTTAGCCGCATAACGCAGCGCAACAAACATATGCTGGAAATAAGACTCATTTTCTTGTTTAAGATGATCACGATTAATTTCCATTCTTATTGTGCCGTTCTTCATATTGTTTCTTTAACCATTTAGTGTGTGCAAAATAATAGACTTCGAAGTGTTTGTAAGGTTCTTGACCGTGATGTGATCGTTCATAACAGTTTTCATCATATAACCACTTACAGAAATCCATAAATGCTTTGTTATCACCGTCTAAAACCATTTTAACTCCCGCCTTCACTCTCCCAATCAGTTATTGGTTCTAACTCATCTTGCATTGTTTCTGATTCTGACTTAATATTATCTACTTCTACTGTTTCTGCCTCTATAACTCTCTTCTCAGGCAGTAAGAATATGCCGCCACCGCCACTATGATTGATATCTAGGCGTTCACTCTTAACAACACCCACCCGATCCAAGACCGACTGAGCTGCTTGGAGCTTATTACCTGCTTGTGGTATAGGTCTATTAGACTCCATGATCTCCAAGAGCTTGAATGCTGCTTTAGGCGCCGACTGCGCGAGTATTTCTTGAGTTATATCCAGTACTTCTTGCTTCAAACTCTTTAATAAATGGTAATGAGAGCTTTTATAGCCTGCTAAAGAGGCTGCGAGCTTTGCATCTCCTTTAGTTTCTACTAGATTATCGAGAAAAGACTGTTGTTTTTCAGACAACTTACGCTTATCTGTTTGATTTAGTGTGGATAATTGGTTCATAGATCTAGTATACACCTGTTTGGGGATTTGTCAAGCTAAAAATAAATTAAATAATACTTGACAAAACTGAAATACAAGTGTAAAATATCTTTAGGTGCCAGTCGGTCAACCCATACATCCCTCACCCAAGCTCTATCCATTTTACGCAAGCTATATAGCGCATAGAAGCTATATAGTTCTTTATTGATGGCAAGTCTTTGTTGTCGGCGGGATCTGGTTGACACATTAAACCTTTAATTTTGTACGTTCATTACATATATACCCATGTATCCCCTATGGTCTCCTGCCTAGGTACTTCATAGTCTTTGAAGGTTTCGTACAATCCCTTCAAAGATCTTCCAAGACTATGAAGTACCTAGTCAAATCGCTAGTTGAGATGAATTATAAGTTATAAAACCCTACAAAATCCTTTGTAAACTGTTCTTGGAGTTGATGAGAGATATGAAGTTTACAAAGTATTGTTATTTTGTAGGGTTTTGTTTCTATATTTGTTTGTCAAATCCTTAACAGCTCTTCACAGTATTTAATAAAATATCAGAGCCATTGCAAAGATCTTAACGGCAAGACAGAAGAGCCTGATCTACGCAATGGACGCATACGCTTTCTGATATTATTTAAATACTACAAATTCCATTTGGGAATTTGAATTGTGAAGATTTGTTAAGGATTTTACAAACATATCATGATACAAAAATTTATAGTAAGCTGTCAATAATTTATAGTTGCAAGGCAACGAAAATTATACGTTTTTTAAGTAATGATTTAAAAATAGACACGGCGCAAAGCGCATTTTAAATCAATTAAAAAACTTGACAGCTTACAAATTTTTGTGTTAGGGTAAGGGTAATATTCATTTCATATAAGGAGTAATAAATATGAGCATTAAAAATAATATTGAAATTCATCTCATCTTCGGCGATAACATAGTTGCTAGGTTTACTGATATAATACCAGCATATGAGTTTTTAGTTGGGCATTATGCCTGCTTAAAATCTAATGGTATTGGAGAAACTATGTTATTACGCGAAGATGTTTTACTTGGAGTTTTGTCATCAGGTCTGTCTACTGAAGACGAAACATTTATTAATAGGCAGGTAGCTCTACACAAAGAGCTTCAAAGTGGGAGTAATACTGATGACAAAATCATCCAGTAAAAATAAGCCTCAGGCTAGCGGTTCGGTTCATGAATCGATTTTCGC
>VTLG01006475.1_pt1 | contig 14227 bp, 21 predicted proteins | sample 4694571 | NCBI WGS metagenome assembly VTLG01 (sample SAMN12604809, study PRJNA352737) | marine metagenome | biome: ENVO:00000447; feature: ENVO:00000209|ENVO:00000569|ENVO:01000036; material: ENVO:00002151; isolation source: viral sequences binned using virsorter ...
TTGTTTTGATGTATCTTTTTTGACTCCTACCAATTCTTTATTCGGTAGTTTTATTTTCGATGTTGATGACTGTTCCATGTTGCTCCTTATCTTCTAGCAGGTTAGAGAGTTCCTGTTTAGTGGCTTCTAAAGCCGTTATCTGTCCTATTATATAGTTATATTTTGTCATACTGTCAATACCTCCGGACGTTACGGCTACTGACAATTCTTCTATTCTTCTATCCATGTATCGTAGAAGTCTATTTATTGCTGTTTCTAATTGCATTATCTTTCTCCTAACTTTTTCTTAAATTTATGCACACGTTTACGTGCGTTTCTTTCCATTTTCTTATCCTTCTTTTTTAGAGCTGTGCCTACATCTCTTCTTGCAGACATTAGTCCTTTAACTAGTTTTTTCTTATATGGTCCTTCTTTTAAGTCAGACACTCTATAAGTCCTACCGTTAAACTTTCTTGTTTTTTCTGATCGCATCCTTTCCTTTCTTAAATATGCTAGCCACCTGGCTCTTACCCATAACTTTCGCTCTCTGCTCCCCAACTGTGAGAATTTGTATTTTTCTCGCAAATGGTTTCTTGACTCGTTTAACTTTAGCCACAGTTGCTCTAGCATCCGCAGGGGTTGCAAACTTAATTGATACAGTATCTTTAGGATTCTCATCGGTGTAAAGTCTCCTACCAGAACCTTTTGGTTTTTTACCTGTTCCTACTTTGGGGTCTCTATTTTTTCTCATTTAGCACTTCCATCTTCTGCGTGCCTGTCTAAGTCTTGAGTTTGGATCTTTTGCTGCTTTAGGAAATTTTTTCATTTGTCCTAGTGATCTTGCGCAGAATGATTTTCTACGTTTGGCAGCTTTTGATCCTGGCTTCACTTTTCCAGTCACAGCTGTTTTTAATTTAGAACCGGGATTTGCTCTTCTATAGGCAGCGACACCGGCTCGAGTCATACCTGCTCCAGCCTTTGTGGGCCTGAAGTTCTTTTTATTTCTTGCGGGCATTTTATCTTGTCTTCTCACACCAAACCTCCCATGCCCATACTTTTTCTTTTTGCAAATGTTCTTACGTTAGTTGGTTTACCACCAACACCTTGTGGTTTACTTCTCTTTCTTGCAACGGCACTCCGCCTCTGAGAGTCTGTCATCCTTGCTGCTTTTGCAGCAGGCACGCACTTTGGATACTTTCGCTTTGATCCACTTGCAGATTTTCTTCCACATTTATTGAAACCCCCACCTTTTTTCTTGGAGCCTATGTCGACCCAATCTTGTTTGAACCATTCTTTTAGACCAGCCATTACGAGTTCTTGCCGTAAGCTCTACCTTTACCTCTTTTGGCAAGTTTACAGACACTGCCTCCGTTTTTAAAACCTTTAAACATCTTATTTGCTCTTTCTAAAGATTTGTTTGCTTTATCAATACTTTCTTCAGACATTTCAGCTTTAGGTTTCTTTTTAGTAATATACTCAGGTTCTTTTTTAGTAATATATTCTTTTTTCTTTTTAGTGATGTATTTAGATTCTTCTGCCATTATACTTTTCCACCTTTTAAATATTTCATCCTAGTCATATCTATCATACCGCCGCCCATCAAACCTTGTGCTCTTAATTTCTTAGCTGCTTCTGCAACTCCGCCACCAGCTCTAGATATTCTACCACCCATGGCTTTACCTGCAGGTTTAGGTCCTTTGAAATCTTTTCTTTTTACGCCAGATGGATCTTTAATTTTACCTGCACAAATTTTAGATGCGTAGGCATTAGCATAGGCGCTAGGGTATACCTTAAATTTTCTCTTCGCTGCTGCTTTACCTCTAGGACATAGTTTTGTCATTATGCTCTCGCTGTTTGTTTTGCTCTTTTAAAGTCAGATGCTTTTGGTGCACCCTTTGCACCTTTCTTTCGCATCTTACCACCACGTTTTCTTTTTGCGTGTATGTTTGCGTATAAACCTTTTCCCGCCATTATATCACCTTCTTTTTGTTTTTCATTTTGGCTCCAGCAATTCTATCTGCTTGAGTAGGGTTAGGGTTTTTATCTATCCCTGCTTTTACTGATAACATTCCAAAATCACCTTGATTTTTTTTCTTTTTCTTAGCTAATGATATTTTAGTTTTAATATCCATGGCTGGAACACCAGTTCTACCTGTTCCTTTTTTAAAACCTATTCTACCACCTTTTCTTTTTTTCTCTCGAAGAAATGCTTTTCTTTCTTTAATCATCATCTCTTCTTTTTTATCTTTTTTTACTTTTTTTATTTGGTCGTCAGTTATTTGACGTTTAGGATTTTCAGTTTTAAAATCCTTAATACCTTTATCAAGTCCTTGATCTATCTGCTTAATATTTTGTTTAAACTTTTGAGTGGCTTCAGAAAGTTTAGATTTAGGTTTTACTCCACCGATTGTAGCAAATCTCTTTCCACCGCTAAAACCAGCTTTATCACTTGGTCCTTTAAAGACTTTTGAAAATCCGCTAAAAAATGTTTTTCCTGCTCCTACAAATTTATTTGACATTATTTTTTGCCTCCGTTTCTAAATATTTGTGTACCCTTTATACCAAAAATGCTCGCCACGACAAGGATCCATAAATTCGTGAACCAGCTCGGAAGGGTAGAAAAATATTCAAAGAATAGTTTTACCTTATCCATCGCTGCCGGATCGTCACTTAAGACTGCCCAGGCCAACACTATAATCGGAGCTGACAAAATAATCAACACAAATTCGTCTTTCCAGTCCGATTGTCTGGCTTCAAGAAGTTTACCTTGGTAAGCCTCCTCACCCCGGGCCATACGCTCTGCATGCATTAATTGTGCATCAGACATAGCCATTTTTGTCTTTTGACGGTTGGCATATATCTTACTTCCAGCTTGCAAAGCTATTTTTGCTAGACTGAACCAAGCCATTAGTACGCCTTTGAGTTTCTTTTCTTCTCAGCCAGCATTCTGTTCTGTCCATTTACTGGCATTTCAGGTTTTCCTGTGCCAATAAAGTTAAATGCTTTGTCAGCTGTTGTTTTAGATCTAGGATCTACTTCAACTTGCTGGTCTTGCACTGTAACCGGCTTAATTTTATCTAATTTTTGCATTTTAGCTCCTTATTTTTTTCTTTTCTACGCCTTTTATCTTACCTTTGTTCTTTGAAGCATAAAAAACTGCTTCTCCTCGCTTTTTGCCGTATTGTTTTTTCATGGACTTCATGATTTTTTTACCTTTTTCGTTTAACGGCATTATTCTTCAACCTGTATTGCAGTTATACCTGGTTTTTCAGCCTTTGCAAGGCTTACTCCAGCTCTTAATTTTGCTAATTTTTCGTTTTGGTCCATTTTATCCTCTGCAATGTCTTTCGCTTGCATTAATTTAGCTCTATCAATCTCTGATTTTCTCTCATCAGCTTCTTTTTTACGTTCATTTTCCATGGCACGTAGGTCAACTTCTCTTGCTTTTAGTTTTAGAAGTGGATCAGAGTCAAATTGTGACGTAATTTTCTTCTCTTCTCTCATGAAGTCTTCAGTCATCTCTGCAATCAACGTTGCTTTTCTAGATTCTACTTGTTGTGTAAGCACTTGTAGTTGTTGTGCTACCTGTGGATTGACCGGAGCTTGCTGTTGCATCATCATCATTTGTTGTAACTGCTCTCTAAACTCTAATTCTATTTGTTCTTGCGCCATCAAACTAATATGTTCTAAAATATTTTTTTGTATTGCAGCCATAACAGCAGGATTATTTCTAACCATGTTTGTAGACATAAAATTTAAGTGTGCTGTGATGTGTGCTCTGTGATCTTGACCAGGAAAAGCTTGAAAAGGTCTAGCTGCCAGAGCCATAATATGTTCTTGGCTAGGGTCCATTGGTTGCACAGGAGCTGGCGGTGGTAATACCGCATCAATATTTTTAACACCGATAGCTTCGTACATTGTTCTATATGCTTGATACAAGTTGTGTATCTGTGGATTTGATGTAGCTAACTGTAATTGTGTTTGCGCTAATGTAATTCTTTGTGACATCGAAAATATGTTTGGATCTGCAACTGGCAAGATATCTATTCTATCGTCAAAGTCAGCTTGCTTAATAACTCTTGCACCACCAATTACATCATATGGATATTCTGGTGGTAAGTATGTAGATATAATTTTAGATAACAATTTAAACTCTTGTCTCATTGAGCTGTATAGTCTTTTGTGGATTGCAGACATGACTTTAGATCCTCTTTCAAGAAGAGCTATCGTAGTTCCAACTGCAGCGTTTTGTTGGCCTTCACCAATTTGTAATTCTGATATTGCAGCAAATCTTTGACCTGCTTGTACAACTAGACCCATCAGCTGTAACAAGGTTGCTGATGGTTCTTTGTACGGTAGAGGGAAGAAAGCTTCTCGCAAATTACCACCGGGTGCATCTACGTCCTTGAACTCACCTGGTTGAATCGGAGCAGCTTCGTCTCTAACTCTTACGCCTCTTTGTTTAAAACCTGCCGGTAGATTCGACAAAGTTCCTGCATCTAATAATTGGCGGAGAGCGACTGTTGCAGTTCTACTCAATCCGCCAATCATGTGTATCAATCCAAATCCGTAGAATCCTAGTCCTGGCAGAAATTTAAAGTGGACAAAATATTGGACTCTTTGTTTTTTTGGATCGTTGGGCGCATAGTTCCTTCTTATCGAAAGAACCGTTCCACTACCTTCTTCAACAGTTACGATGTAAGGTAGCTTGATACCAGTCGGCTCGCCGTCTGGACCAATATCTTCAAAGCCTTCTAAATCTAGATCTACGTGACACTCAAGAAGAGTATACATAGGAATTTGTTTTCCAGATTTTTTAGTGCCTTCTAATTCTTTTTCTTTTTTAGAAACTTCATCATTAACAACCATGCCTGGAGGATTTAATTCTACATCAGAATAGAATCCAGCCACTTGTTGTTTTCTTAAATCGTTCTCTGACATTTTAAGAACGTGAATGATAGCTTCTGCTTCTTGTAAACTGTTTGCCGTGTATGGCACAATCAGATCATCTGCTGGTACAAACTTAGATACCGCTCTGCCTAATAAATCATCGTAGTAAACTTTTTTAAATGTAGATCCTGCAAGAGGTAAATGAAATAACATAGAATCAAACTCTGGCTCGTATTCTTTCATCTGATCCATGATTAAATAATTCATGAAATCTTTTACTCTGTGTGCTTGTTGATCTTTGGCTGGTGTTTTAATTCCAAGCACTTGTGTTCTTACTGGACCGTCACTTGGTAATAACTCTTTGTATGCTGTAGCTTGAAACTGTGTAACAGCTTCTGCTAACACTGGGTGCGTTGCACCTGAAGCTCCTTGAAACGGCTCCGTTCTATTTTCGTATTTAAATCCTAATAGGTCAAGTCCATCTGTGTAAGATTTTTCCCAATCTTTTCTAGACATCTTGTAGTCGATATAATTATTTTTTAATTCTGATCCGAGTGGATTTAAAACATCGTCAGGTAAAATATCTGCAAGATTATCAAAATGAGATTCTGTGCCAGGTATATTTACAGCACCTGGTTCAAAGTTAAGAGTCACACCACCATCTTCTTCGGGTGTAACTTCAACGGGTTGTTGTTTTATTTCTTCCTTTACCTCGACCTCTTCGCCCGGAACTTTAACCTCGGTACGAGTGTTAGGAAGTCCTTTATCTATATCTGCCATTTAAACTCCTATAGTTTCTTAACATTTTTTCGCAAAGAAGCCAAGCCTCCTGAATCAGGATTCATGGACGTAATTTGTGGGCCTTTGTCAATACCACCAGATAATCCTGCAATACCGCCGCCCGCCATGCCTAATTTAAAATCTGCAAATCTATTTGTAGGTATATTTGTTCCACCTTCAATTGGCTGTCCTCCAAAAGTGCCTTGCGTGCCAAATAATTTTTCTCTATTAGCAAGAGTCTCACGACCTTGATCAAATATTGTTTTAAAAACCAGTTTATTAAAATCTTCATCACCCCTGTAATATTTAAATAAATTTTCTTTTGTAAGCTCAGGTGCTCCCATTTCTTCTTGTCTACGTTTTAATTCAGCATCTGAAAAAGTCCCCATGGCTAAATCTTTCATGGTAAATAAAGGTGGTGCAGCGCCTTCTTGTTTTTTCTCTGGCACAAACAATTGTTCAAAATCGTCTATCTCAGCAGATCTTGCATTGTTTATAGCTTTAGCAAACACACTATTTGAACTAGCAATATCTTTTGCCTCTGCTTCTTTCATTGTTGCAAAATCCATAACTGCCTCTGATTGATATTTATTTTTCACATTTTGTTCAGCAGATTTAATAATTTGTTCGTCTAATCTTTGTCTTTCTAACGCATCAACATTTCCAGTATAACCAAAATCACTTTGATCTAATACAGCTTGATTAGTTTCTAAATTACTTTTAGCTGTTCTTAATTGTTCTTGAGCTTTTTTATAATCTTGTGCTCTTATAATTATATCTGCAGTTTCTTTGCCAACAGTTCTTTCAAATTTTAATTTATCCGCTTTTTTAGTTTGATTACCTGGTCTTAAATAATCTGTCGCTCTTAATAAAGATTCGTTAAGTGTATCTCCCATACCCATACGAACTAAAGACTCACCTGCTACAAAAATAGCTTCTGGTATGACACCAAACTTTAAAATGCCTCTACCAAGTTTATAGGCTCTGTTTAAAAATTGTGATGCGTTTCTAGCCTCAGCTCCACTTTTAATTAAACTTGGATTATTAATTTTATTTGCGCCTGCTAAAATACATTCTCTTGTAGGGGTTCCGCCTGCTTGACCTGCAAACCTTTTTTCTCCACAACCAAGAATACCTAAATATTTTGCCATCTCATCAGCTAGTTGAGGATTCTCTGCAACCTGTGTTTTAAACATGGCTGTGGTTTTTGTTTTAGCTGCAGCTAAAGCACCCTCTGCTGTTTTAGCACCGCCACCTAAAAACTCACCACCAATTTTTAATCTAATATTAAGTTCTTTTAACCTTTTATCAGCTAATGCTTTATTTTTAAAAGCATCACTTCCTGGTGTGTTGTAGTCATTTATAATTCTATTAGCTCCTGTGTTTTTATCAAATAAAGCCAGTTGATAACTTTTAGTTGGATATTTCTCCATGGTTGCCATGTGATGAAGCTCTAAGGGGTTTTGAACTTTTGTTTTTTCTGAAACTCTAGGATCTCTTTGAAAAAAATTATACATCTCAGCGTAAGTAGGAACTCTTTCATATTTAGCAAAATAACTTCCTAATAATTTATCGGGTCTGTCATATTTAAATTTTTTGGCTGTTTTAGAAAAAAATTGTGTTTCATCATAGTCAGGGTGAGCAGTTATTGGTACACCTTTATTGCCCTTGTATCTATGGTCTCTGTAGATAATATTTTTATCAGTATCCCTAACACCAGCAAACTTCCCATCCTCTTCATAAATTTCAAATTTAGGATTACCAAACTCTGCTGCCACACTCATGTATTTTAATAATCTATTATTTTCATTTTGTAATAAACCAGCTTTACCTTTCAAAGGCCCTTTCTTATATTCAATGTCTCTTCTCTCAGCTGCTTTTTCTTTTCCTCCTCTCTCGTAATAGTAATCCATTACACTTTCTATTCTTTTTTCTCTGTTTGCCAAATAAGTTTTTCTTCTAGACTTTGCTAATCTTTTTTTATATCCCACTGGATCTTTTGCTAAAGCTATGGCCTCATTTCTTTTATAATCTTTAGTTGATAGCCATTTTTTTTCTGTAAAAACTTTTCCTGTATCAGGGTCTATAGGTTTAAATTTATTTAAAAGATTTATTTTTCTAACTTTACCAGCTCGTAAATTTTTTTCTGATTTTGTTTCTTTTAAAGATTCTAAAGTTATCTTTCCATCTCTAATATTTTTTCTTTGATCGGGTCTTAAATCATCTACAGAAACATCTAGTTTATTTGCTAAAAATTCTGCTACTTCTTGTTGTTTTTTAGTAAAAGGTATTCTAGCTTTTTCTCCTCCTTTTTTTATACCTGGTCCACCTTGACCAGGTCCTTGGGCATCATATTCTTTTTTGAAGTCTTTAAGTTCTTTTTTAGTTTTAAAATATTTTGTAATTATTTTACCTGGATTTTCTCTATCTCTTAATTGTAAAGGATACATACCTTTGTTAGGACCTATAACAAGTTTACCGTTTTTAAATCCTTCTCTAGGTCGCGTAAGATACGACATCATCTGATTGTATTTTGAGACTTCCATTATTCTCCCATCATGTAGGCAAGACCGCCGCCTGATTTTTTAATTTCAGTTTCTCCAACCTCTCTCTTAATCTCATCAATATTATCTAAACCGTAATCAACATCTTTCATCTTGCCTTCGTAGTCTGGCTTTACCGTAACCTCTTCGTATTGTTCAGGATATTTAATTACTTTTTTTCTAGTCTCATCATAATATTGTCCAGCAGGTTCAAACTGTAAGTATTCTTCACTAGTGTAATTATCTCTTTTAATCCTTAATTCTCCTGTGGTTAAATCCTCTGTCAACTCATAGTCTTTATATTTTGTGACTACTTGTCTTTCTTTAGTGGCCGCTGTTTTTGTAAAATCGTCACCAAGCAACTTAATTTTTTCTACAAGTTTTGGAAAGTATGAAGGCACGTCTGCAGATTTACTCGCAACCTCTACAGCTTTTGAAGCTTTAGCTGCAGGTTTAAAAAATTTACCTACAAAAGGTATTGAAGCAATTCCACCCAATAGTTTTAAAAATGTTCTACGAGTCATGCCGCCGCCTTCTTTAAAACCTATACGACCACCCATAGCTCTCTTTTCTCCAAACAAAGTTTCGGTATAATTTTCTATCGCTTTATCTTTTAATTCAGGACGATCTTTGTAAAAGGGATCTTTATCAATATCCTCTTTAAATTCTTTTAAAAATCTTTCTTTTTGCTGTTCGTTACCTTGCTCTAAAATATTTTTCATTCTTCTGTTAACAAAAATACCACCAGATGTAAGTGCAGCTAGTTCAGGGAACAATTTCCCTGGATCTTTTTGAGCTCTTTCCTTTACACTTTTTAAATATTTTCTATAGGCTTGTAGAGGATTGTTCTCAGATAAAAATTTTAATATTCCACCACCTCTAACCATTCCTATTCGACCACCCATAGCTTTTTCATCTGGATTTCTATCTTCAAAATCTTTAAATTCTTTTTTTAAATCCTCTGACTTTTGTAATTCAGTATCTACAGGTGGTTTTGTTTTTTTAGTCTTCGGTGCTGTGCCTTTTGTAATTTTACCCTCTTCTAGTAATTGTTCTATACCTTCTTTCTTACCACCTTGAATAAGTTTAGGTTTAAAACCTTGAAACGCCTCTGACGCTGTTTTAAAGCCTTTACCTAATAATTTTTTCTGGTCTTCAGGATTTAAAGGTATGTTATTATTTAATTTAAATTGAATAGTCTCTAACGCCTCTGAGGCATCTGAAAATTCTTTAGCTTGGTTTATTTCAGCTTGATCTATTCTGTTTACTAAAAACTTTAAATCTTCTGCATTCTTAACTTCTTTACCAATGTTTGTAACATTGTATCCTGCACCTCTGAGTTTTTCAAACATCTGTAACATCTCGTTCGTAATTTCTTTGTCAGTGGGTAGAGAGGTGATACCATCTTTGCTTGGCTTAATTAATTGTTTACGAATGTATTCGTATGCTAGATCACCAAATTTTTTAATTTTATCTTTTGACATTAATAATACGTCCTAGGTTTAGGGTCTTTTTTTTCGTCAATATAATCTTCAGGGTGCTGAATCAATCCGCCCTGCCTGAAGCGCATGATTGCTTGTGTTGTAGAGTCCACAAGGTCGTCGTGGTCACCGTTTGGAAATGCAGCGCATTCCTCGATCACCTCCTCTGCAAATTTCTGATCTGGCGCCCATATCATTCCAGACTCGAAAAGCGGTGCTACGGCGTTTACTCTTGCATGTTTATCATTTCCCTTGCTAGGTGTAAAGTTAATAACTGGGATGTTCATCTGCCGAAGTTCGTAGGTTAACGGTAGTCCTGATGCTTTGGCCTCGACAATAACAGACTCTGGTTTCCAATATTCGTATTGCTGTAGAGCTAGACGTCTTAGTTCTGGAAACTCGTATCTACCTTTAATAGCGTCTAGAAGTATTAAATTAGCTGGACTATCTTCATTTGGGTAGAACACGCCCCACGTTGTAATAGCTGAATAATCCGCTGTTTGTTTTTTTAAGAAAGCTGTATCGTAAGATTGTATGACGTGCTGTAGAGGTGGTATGTCCTCCTTGTCGTATAGCATCCACCACTCACGTTTTAAGATTGCACCCTCTTCACTAGTTGGTGACTGCATCCACTGTGCATTCCATTTGCCCACGGGTAGTGATGCTTTAACTTTCTCTAGTTCGTCCTGGCTCCAATACTCTGGCCACACTGGTCCGTGGTCCATGATTGCCGGAAACTCGACCACGTGCCATTGATCAGACTTTGGTTCTTTCTGATTAGCAACTAGCTTTGCAGTTAGATCTTTGGTTGACCATCTTGTCATCACCAGAACAATCTTACCGCCTGGTTGTAAACGTTGACGTGGTCCTGAAGTATACCACTCGTATGCTGACTCTAGTGCTGTAGGAGACAGTGCATCTTGTTCAGAGTGTGGGTCATCAATGATTAATAGATCCGCGCCCCGTCCTGTAATAGCTCCACCTACACCAGCAGCAAAGTATTCTCCGCCTTGTGCCGTCTCCCAACGACCAGCTGCCTTGGAGTCTTCTTGTAGTGTCGTTGTAAAAATTTTTCTATAATCTTCTGAGTCGATAAGATGTTTTGCTTTACGTCCAAACCTTACTGCAAGTTCGCCCGTGTGCGTTGCTTGAATGATCTTGAGTTTTGGATCACGGCCCACCATCCACGCTGGTAGCAAGAAAGATGCAAATTCAGATTTAGTATGCCTTGGTGGCATGTTCACAATCAAACGAGTTATCTCGCCTGACGCTAATTTATTAAATTTATCTGCGATGTGCCTGTGATGGGACCCCTCTACAAAATCTGGCCACATGCATTTTACAAAAGATAGAAAGTCATTCTTAGCTTTGTTCTGTATCTTTTTTTCTGCATGGAGCAGTTGCAGTCGTTTGAAGGTCCTTCGTACATCTGCAGGTAATTTTTCTATATTTACCTTATTCAAGTCCATGGTACCAAAAAGTTTTTAACAGGGGTGTATGTCTAAATCAAGGCATATATAGAAATGTAGTGGGACCCCTTTTGTGTATTTTAGGGGGTGGGGTGGTCAATGTTTAGATTTTGGTTTCTGGTTCGGGACCCCTGGGCCGCCCGCGAAGCGGGCAAAAGAATGTGGCGCCCCGCAGGGGCGCCACAACTTATGGTTGTTAGTCTAATAATACCATGTAGGCTTTGGCATTATGTTTCATAAACCAAGACAACAGGTTACGCATTTCTTGCCAGTGCTTACTAGCACCTGTGCCTAGTGTCTTGTCTTCAAGAGTGGCGAGTGCCTCATGATAAAATATCTTATCATGTTTCTCCGCCTCCTCTTTTGTTAGTTCAATAGATTCACCTGTGAATCTATTTCGTCTTGTGTAGTCGTTATTATCTTTCTGTGTTTCCATGGTCCTAGATTATCCTACATTGCTATCCCTGTCAATCTTTTTTATTTCAGTTGTGGTCCACGTGTGCCGCCTTCCGTCTGGGTAAGTATAATTACTCTCGTGCGTAACTTTCTTTGGGTCACCGATTGGTGTTTCGAGCGGCTCGGTCCTTGGCGCAATTCTTCTCATTGCGTCTGCATGTTCATTTGCAAAGTCATTATAGCAACCCATACTACAAAACCAATTATACCAACTGTTAGGATTATACCAAGTGCTGTTGGTATGTTGCTTTACCTTTCTAGTTCTTAAAACTTTAGAGCCTTTAGTTCCTCGCACTCGGTCCGTTGTCACTTTTGTATGACACATTGGACCATGGCACCAAACGTGCGAACTCATGTTCGCACCCTCGCCTCGCCTGTTGCCATTCGCCAACCATTGCTATCTAAATCCCAATACACTAAACATGGTATACCATTTTTAGAGGTAAAAGATTTTCCTTTCGTTCCGTCTGGTTTATCATACTGACCCTTTCGTGTGATAAATCTGCCGTGTTTTCTTGCGTAGTAAGTTATATAAAACATTTTTGTCCTTTCTGTTATGGGTATCCTATAATAAATAGGATACCCTGTCAAGTCTTAATTTAACTGACTTTGTTCGTATGCTTTACGCAACGCGATTTTTTGTTCTCGCGTTTGGTTTTTATTTTTCATACCTTTAATCAAGTTTGCCAAGTTACTAGGATTATAGATTGTAAGACCTGTTGAGTTTGTTCTAACAAGTTCTGCCTCATCTAATTCTATTCCAAGTTCTTTTGCTAACTCAATCCCCTCACTTAAATATCTGTATGCTTTCAAACCAATTTTTAATTGTTCAGTTTGTTTGCTGATACTATCAATCCAAGTTTGGTGTTTGGAAACAACATTGGCTTTTGCCATTCGCCATTGTTCAAACTGTTCGTACTCGGCTTTGGTACAAGCGATTGCTCTTGAACGACAATGACTTGTTCCAATAACATCAAGATAAAATTGTTCATTAAACTTGTTTGTTATACCACTACTCTCACCATAACGACCTTTACCTAGAAACTTATTGTTCGCGTCTATGTGTTTGGTCTTATGTGGGTTGTTATCCTTACCAGATTGTTGAGCAATAATATCTGGATTGCAACCATTGGCTTTAAGTTCCTCTCGATAATATGCGTGAGCAAAGTGGTCGTTATCTTCATCACCACCATACTCATTACCATTGAGATTGCCATACAAACCAAAATCAAAATGTGATTTAGTTTGTTTTTCTTCGCCCTCATCATCAACATCTTCATTGTGAGCAAAGTAAAAGCACTTGTCTTTTGCTACCACATCACATGGGTCACCATACTTCTTTTTAAACTTTCGTAGTGTGGCTACATCTTCAGTAGGGTATGACCTTTCTACAACTTGTCTTGCAAGTTCAAACGCAGTTGTCTGCTGATTTTCAAAGTTTTCTCTCGCCTCTAAAAAACCTTGTCGTTCTTGCGTGTCCTCTTTTTCAAAGACATCTTTAATCCGATTATAGAGTTTATTTCTATACTCGGTGTTCATTCTTATTTTTGACATTTAGTCCTTTCTGTTTGTGTTAATAATTATCCCACATTATCCCTTGACAAATACTTTGTCAAGTATTATATTGAGTTAGGAATACAGGGACATAGAAGGCAGAACTTATAACCCCCTAGGGTTACCTCTTCTGCTGGGGGATCCCTGTAGTCCTTTCTAGTGATGGCGATCCATAACTCCGCCATTACAGGTTTAAAGGCGCTTGGAGTGAGGAAATAAACTCTATAGCATAGGTCGTGAGTCAGTGTGACTGGGTGAGTATTTCTGCAGAGAAAAAACCCCGCCTACGCACACCTGCGCCCTTGAGCCCTGATCCATTGTAGTTCTAAGCAACAGTGAACGGCCGTTGCGCGATGGATCTGGAGTCAAGTGTGGAAGGACCTAGCAACAAGCGTCAAGCTTCAAGCGGCAAGCCACAAGCTCGCCACAATTAGATGGTAGGCTGCAGGTAACAGAAAGGAATATTATGAGAGTAGACTACGGTAAAAAGAACAAGGAGCTCCAGGACATGTGCAGGCGTATTGCGCTGGAGATCCACGAAGGCAAAGGCAGTGCTTCCAAATTTATGGATGGAGTGTATAATATACGCTGGATCCTGAACCAGGATAAAAGTTACAGAGCGGCAGAGCTCATGGTAGCAGGAGGCGGCCCGACGATCTGGGTAGATCTTTCGGATGACGTCGTTAAAGGATACTGGTGGGGTGATCAGGAGTCCTGGTCCTTCCAAGATAACTTAGGACTGAATGAGTATTGTGAAGAGCTATATGGCTGCTAACTGGTCCGTGGATCTCACTGGCCTAAAGTCTCAAGCTTCAAGCAACAAGCATCAAGCTCCGAGGCACAAGCATCAAGCGTCAAGCCGCAAGCAACAAGCTCCCGGACCACGGCCCCTTCATAAAGTTTCAAGCACCCCGAAGCCTGGCTCTGGGCAAGTATAAATGTATTGTAAGGATGCCTCATATGCCACGCAACTTGGTGTGGACTCAGCCTCAATTTGTTACCTTTAGTAACCTTAAATTCTACTGTGAAGAAAGTATTATATTTGTTGTAACACAAAGCATCTGGCATACCTGGA
>VTLG01016962.1_pt1 | contig 14227 bp, 23 predicted proteins | sample 4694571 | NCBI WGS metagenome assembly VTLG01 (sample SAMN12604809, study PRJNA352737) | marine metagenome | biome: ENVO:00000447; feature: ENVO:00000209|ENVO:00000569|ENVO:01000036; material: ENVO:00002151; isolation source: viral sequences binned using virsorter ...
CTTAAATATAATTTCTTGAACCGTTCATAATATCATCTGCACATTTTCGTAAGTAACGAAGCAGTGATGCAACCTGACTTGTACCATCATACATAGGGAATCCCGTATTCAACTCTCGTTCTAAATCTTCGGGCTTAACTGCTTCATAATTCAATTCTACATTCCCATCTTTATTTAGGTATGCTTCTAACGTGAATAACTTAGCTTTTACTTTACTGTTGAATTTCATGTATTGGGTCTAGCCTATCTATTCTAAGGTTATAACAATCAGCTTTGAATGTATAACCATTATCTCTATCGACATCCCCTTTTCTGTGTAAGGTAGCTCTATCATAAAAGTCTTTTTTAGAAATGCTACCCAAAATCCAAGCTTTACTTAAATTTATCAATATGCGAACAAACACATACGCATCACAATCTTGTTTTGTTCCGTGCAACGCTACAGAACAATCGTAGTTTGGCATCGGTCTTGTGTTGCAACGTTTTGTTTTAACATCTATCCGTAAACCTTTTTTTGTTAAATCGTAATCGTACGTGTTAGTTTCCTTCGCCTTAATACTATCGGCAACAATCACCTCACCTATCGCCCCTATAACGTTGCTAGAGCCACCTGTAATACTTCCCTGAAGGATACCCATCATAGAAGCCTTTTCCCTCGCACGGATCATGTGATCGTCACTAATCGGTATCTCAATAATCATGATGCACTTAAGTCCACAACTTCGCAGGCATCTGCAGTACACGCAAGTTCTCGAGATCCACTTGTATTATCCTCTTTTTCATACAATGAAAACTTATCCCAGTCTAAACTAGATGGAACAAATTCTTTCCACTCATTGTATTCATCAACATCTATATCTTGATATGGTGCTTGTTTGTATGTATGATCACTAAAGGGTAGAAAGGAAACCCCTGAAGATATATCAAAATTTTCGTACATCCAAGCACCCACTTCCATCCATTCTTCTTCCTTTACGGTAATTGTAACGGATGGCTTGTGTTCGCACCACATATCTGCGTAAAGTTTCCACAACTCAAGTTGTTCTATTGCACCCATCTCTGTACGGGTAATAGCACCACTTGGAGATTTCATTGGAAACGAAAACACAGTTACACTATCTGGTTTTGTTACGTCTGGTTCATTAAACACATTTTCTTCTTTCATAAACTTTGTTAAAGGGTCTTTATTATCCCCCCTAACTGTTCGTACATAAAAATCATTATGCCTTGCATGTATACCAGAAGACGCATCAACGAGTTGTGATACTGTCCCACTAGGTTTAACACACGTAATAGCAGTTGACTGAGGTATACCTATAGCTTTAGCATAATTTTTATTTGTATCTACTGCAACTTGTTTCATTTCTTGTAACCAAATCTTTGAATCAACCGTTCTAGATAGAATACCATGATCCATAATCCCCGTCAAGGAAACTCCAAGTAATCTTTCTTCTTCTGTATTTTTCTGCCAAATCTTTCGTATGTATTTAAGGTCAGTTAAGGTTGATTGAAATGTTCCTAGTATTGTTGCAATACGTACTTTGCTACGTAAATTTTGTAAGTCATCTGTCTGTCTTACCACAACTTCAGACAAATTACAAAACTGATAAGGTCTAAGTATAATCTCCGAGCAAGGGTTCGTACCCCACATATGCCCCGTCTCTCTTCTACCATTCTTTGCAACTTGTTTGTCTGCGGCCTGACGATTAAACATGCCACGTTCTCCAGACTTTGACTCGTACAAAGCCAACCATTCCCTCATGTATGTATCCATCTCTGGCTTGCCCTTGTAAGCAATAGAGTTGTTTGCTAACGCACGTTGACCATTTGCGTTCCACCACTCTCCTGCTTTAGCGTGTCTCATTTGATCATCTCCTAAGTTAGACAAACTGATTAGTGCTGAACGTCTTACACCCCCAACAACAACCACCTCGCCAACTTTGCACATAATATCGTGACACTCTACTGGAAATAGCTTACGACCTTTTGCACCTTCAAACTTACGAACAGTAAACTCAAACAAGTTAACCAACGGGTCTGCTCCTGATGCTCTGCCCCCCATAATTTTAAGTCTTGCACCCGCAGGTCTTATCTTTGACACATCCCAAGAAGGAATCATACCAGAATAAAGTAGTGCAACCAACTCTCTGTACGCTTTTGCCCAACCCATCTTACTATCATCAACAACAAGAACTACATCAGACTTCTGCATACTTTCACTAATCACGGGTAACTTATCTACATTCTCTCGTTCTACAGAAAATCCTACTCCCGTTCCACACATAAGAATATACATTGCTTCATCAAACGAACGTGGACTATCTACAGGAAGATAGCTACAATTATAGCCACACACATTATCCCGTTCCAATGCTTCACCTGCCGTCATCATAGCTCTCATAGATGGCATCACCGACAAATTCGTTATATACTCTGTAATCATTTTTTTATCAACTGTAGATACACTGTATCCGTGTTTTTCTTCCAAAGACTTTTCCATAAATGAAACGTATCGTGCTACTGTTTCGTGCCAGTTTTCTCTGCGACCTTCTTCATCAAGCCATCTTGCATAGCGTGACTTATGTATAAATTGTTGGTACGATGTTGGTAAGCTATTTGATATTGACATGATCGTTTTCCTCTCTCTCGTCAGTTATATTTATTAGTTTATCTAAGTACCATTGTGCTTTCTTTAAATCTTCTGCCCCGTTCTTGTATCTGTATCTCCACAAGTATTTTAATATATTCCCCTGCAAGTAATACTCGAACCCATCATCTGTGGCCGCCTGAATAGCGTCAATGGTTTCAATTCCATTTTTATTATAGTGTGGTGGGTGGTTAACCATATCCTCGTATTTACCTACATCTTCCATGTCTTTGTGAAAAGTCCCACTTCCTACTTCTTTATATTTTTCTTTTATCATCTGTCTGTACTTCATATCAACGTTCACTCCCAAAGTCAACTTCAATTATATTATCTTTATACTTTGTTTGTTCTTTAGTTTCTTCAATTACTTCATCAAACAATCTTCCCGTTGTATATCTAAATGCAAGTTCAGACATTCCAAAGTTATATAAATCTTCCCCTTTTGTTTGCAACAATCCAATTAAACCCTCGTGCATAACAGATGCAACTGAATGGTCTTTTTCATTTTTGTATTCTCTACTTGTTGTATCGTACGCCATCATTTCAAACTTTTCATTTCCCATGTCTGTAAGGATAAGATAGTAGTGACCTTTCTTCAAGTCAAAATCTTTCATACGTTTCTTTACTTCTTTTTCATCCATTTTTAAACCACTCCGTAGGTATTGTTTTTTCTGCCCACACAAAATCATATCTGTTACACCAGTCAGCGTAAGTTGTTCGGCTTCCTTTGTATATTCTGTTACGGGCGTTCATAAACACAAACCGAATATCTAAATCTTTGTGTTGTTCTTTTACAAGAACCATCTTTACTCTGTCTGCTTTATCAAGGTGTCCTTTTGCTTCAATAAATATATTTGTATTGGGTAAATAAAAATCAGGAGTGTACGTTCTTATTTTTGGAACGTAAAGAAACTTCTTTGATTCGTATTCAAACTTTACTTTGTGGTTAGCTAACACTTTTGCTAACTCTAATTCAAATTTTGACCTAAATTTTAATCTTTTCATTTCGTTGATTTTATTTTTAAGTTTAACGATGCCATTCGTGTGCGAACGTATCCTGCCATCTTGGGAGATTGTTTTTCTATTGTAGTAAATTCTTTTGTTAAGGGGTACATCGGCAGGCACACTATCTTTCCATAATTAAAAGCGTGATTAATTGTTTGAAATTCATTTTCTATTTTCATTATATCTCGTTGTTCTGTACGAGAGGTAAGAGTGCCGTCTTCAGAAAAGTTATCACGAAGAGTAAGGGGAATACCTCTTTCATGTTGACGTAAGAAAACGACATCCCTACCACCACCCATCTCACGATGGGATTCTATATAAACATGATACAAGTCTTCATTGTGTTGTAAAAGTTCTGTGTGGTAATCGTGTGTGTATACGATTGGCATTACAATTCTTTCTTTTTTAATCTTGAGTACCACGCCTGAGGTGGTTGTTTTGCTCGTGATGTTATCTTGTTGTATAGCATTGCATCTTTCCAACAATGCTTTTTAAAGCTACACAGTTTACAAGGTTTAGGCAACAACTTATTGCCCGTTCGTATCTCTTGACCACTTTCTTTGTATGTTTCAAATTCATCTTTGAAAGGTACAACAAACTCTTTGTCTGGTTTGTTTAATATCTTTACTCTTCGTTTTGCATCTTCTAAATATTCTTTTCTATCATCTTCTTGCCACTCTGGAGCTTCAACAACCGCAACCTCTCCACTTGATTTGTTAATAACAATCCACCCACCAAACGGCAACCCCGTTGCTTCACCATACAAATGTCCCTGCATGATGTATCCAAACGGGTCATCTTCTTTTATTTTACTGTAACCACCAAACCCCGTGTACTTATATTTGTATGCCCACTCACTTGCTGATTTAATATCCCAAACTTTCTCTTGTCCTAATTCATCACGTATAATTAAATCAAGTGTACCCGTCACTTCTGTACCACTAATATTTAATTTAACTGCTTTTTGTTTTGCAACAATGTCTACTCCCGCTTGTTCTAAGATAAGAACGGCTACGGATTCAACAAGATCCCCAAACAAAAATCTAAACAAAAGGTTGTATTCTATCTCTTGTTTCACGCCTTTACGTTCAAGGAGTTGCTGACAAATTGGTCTGCCTAGCCCTGACATACGTATTTTATATTTTTTTGTTTTGTTTAACTGTGTAAGAACAGACTCTGTACAAGAATTTGTAAAGTCTTTAGTTGCTTCGGGGGGAATACTAACTTCCCCCCTACTTGCTCGTTCCATGTAGTCTTGGATTTTAAGCGTTAGCAGCACTGAAATCACCTGCTAAGTCGTCATCCTTTGCAGGAGAAATTAATTTAACTGCATCTCTGTATTGATTCATAATGTTTTCATTGTGAGCCTTTACAGTTTCTGCAAACTTCTTCATTAATTCTTTATCCGTGTCGTTTATTTCAGTTTCACTACTCAAGCTAGGTACAGGTATCCAATATGTGACTGAACCTTTCTTTTGACGTTGTGTACCTATCTTAATTACACACTTTTGCATAATCTTCTTTTGCCTAGTCAAAGTCTGTATAAAAGAACTTATTGGTACAAATCCTGAACGTTTAAAGTAACTGATTACTGGATGATTTTTAACTTCAATCTTTTCCTTGTTACCTTTAACAAAACTTCCACTTATCATACCATAAATTACTTGGTTACAAACTGCAGAACGTGACCTTAATCTAACTGGGTCGTCGTCTTTTAACTTTTCTTCTTCATCAACAGATAGTCTGCCACATTTAGTTCCGCCATCTGTGTCGGGAAAATCCCCCGTCATGGTTGGTTTCTGTATAGATTTACAACTAAAGTTGCCTTCTTCAGCATTAAATAGACTCCACTCAAAAGTTCGTAAGATTGGTTGGAGAAATACCTCTTTAGCGTAAATGTATTCGCCTTCGTAAAACATCTTCCAGTCACCTCTAGTAAGGGTGTGACCATCCTCTGTTTCTGTATCGTAGTTAATATTAAGTCTTGATAACCCCTCTCTGCGGTCGCCACCAATATTTTGACCAGAAGCTTGCATAAGAGCAGTTGCATCGTCAGCACTAAAAGCATCAACAATTTGATCCATCTCAGTGCTTATCGTTTGTAAATTATTATCCATTTAGTTTTTCCTTTTCTTAGATAATTAAGGTTAATGTAATTAGAGGTTACAAATTAACTTCAGATAAGTCAAGCCAATTCTTACCTATTTTTAATTCTATACCAATTGGCATATCATATGTGACTCCGTATCTAAGTTTTGTCTCGTGAGGTAAACATAACATAGAGTCTTTAAGTGCTTGAATACATTGGTCTTTTTCGTCTGGATGGACATCAATCACAATAGAATCATGCACAGTATTACAAATGACTGACTTCATATCCCGCATCACTTTGTCTAATTTAACAAGAGCAATGGGTAATAAATCAGCAGTTGCAAAACCCTGAACGGGGTAATTACAGATAGCCGTTCTGTTTGTTGCAGAACCCCATTCTGTCCATCTAGCATCGGGAAAAGAATATTCCCGCCCAGATGGTAATTTAATTACTTTATTTGTTACGGCTTGCTTCTCAAGTTCTTTGTGCCACTCCGTAACCTGCTCATACTTTTCTTTAAATCTTTGGTAGTATTGTTGCTGACTGCGTGTACCACTCACCCCGCCATACAAAGGTTTAAATGTGTGTGCTTTTGCTTCTTGTCTGCTACATCCTATAACAGATGCAGTATAATTATGCACATCTGTACCATCAAGAACATCTTTGTAAACCTGAGAATCTCCTGATAAAAATCCTGCAACTCTAAATTCTAACTGAGAGTAGTCTCCTTCAAGTATAAACCCACCATCAAATCTGCTCTCAACAACTTTACGTATAGCAAACGTTGAACCTCGTGGCATGTTTTGAAAGTTTGGATTGCGACTAGACAGACGACCAGTAGCCGTAACACATTGCATAAACTCTGGGTGAATAAAACTATTGTCGTCTACATTGTTTTTCATTCCCTCTACAAAAGTAGAAAGATAAGTACGTAACGCATTGTATCGTGAATACGCCGAACAAAACTCACGGGCATCCCCCTCTAGTTCAGATAGTCTGTCTTCTAAGGTTGTTTTGTCTGTCTTAAATCCTGCTGATGCCGTATCTTTTACTGTTCGTGGTATCAACTTAAATCCTGCAACTTCTCCCGTAGACGTATACACTATGCCCTTGCCCATGCAAGCCTTACATATTCGCTTTGCTTTGCCGAGTGACCCGTCTTTTCTTGGAAGCCTAACTCTGCCACCCCCTGCACATTCCTTACACTGGTTGCCTATAGTTTTGTACACAATGTCCGTCATTCTACGAACGTGCCTTACAAAATCTGTGTGTTTTATGCGTGGCCGCATCTTTGGTTTAATTGTATTGCCCCGCATCTCGTGTCCTAAATTAAATGTAATTGACCAAAGACTTTTATCCTTTACTTTCCTTGAGTATAAAAGAACACTCTTATCGTCTGGACTGGCTAAATTAACGGGAGTATCACCCATAGCTTTCTTTGCCAACTCATTTAACTTTGTTTCTAAAGCCATCATCTCATCTTCATATTCTTTTTCAATTTTATCTAACGTATCAAGATTTACTTTTAATCCGTTGTGTTCTATTCTAGATAGTGTATCCGTCATCTCAAATGACAGTCTAAGAGTTTCTTTCATATAATTCCTCAAATGTTAAGCCAAAGGCTTCTAATTGTTTAACTGCAACTTGTTCTGTTGCAACCACGTCTGCTTTACCATACTCCTCAACTATTTCCAACGGAATATCATAAAAGGTCTTACCTTCCTTAAGATACGGAGAAACCAAGTCCGTCTCCTTTTGGGTAACGTTATACTTCTTTGCAAGAGCATCAAGCGATAAAGACCATCGTCTTGCTCTTGCTTTAATATATTCTGCAACCATCGTATCATATATTTCTCCCTCGTAAACAAATCCACATGCACGTAACCAAGTCAAGTCAAATTTTATATTTTGACCTACAAGAACGTCTGCCTTGTCAAGATCATTTTGTATCTTTTCAGTAGTAGTTGACTCGTACCAGTTCTCTTTATCTTTGTGATAGTAAAACTCGTAGTTAATATTATCGTTTAAAAGCCACTTCCAACCCACTGATACCAAACGATTATTAAAGTAGGGCAACGCAGTAGTACCGCCCGATACTTTTTGTTTGTGTGTTGTCTCCACATCAAGTGTTAAAATATTCATTTTTTTAATTCTCCCATTGAGCAGTGAAAACAACACAACTTATGTTTAATCCAAAACATTTTTGTAAAAATAAATTTCTGCCAACATATTTCACATTTTTCTTTGTGTTCATACTTATACATTAATAATACACCCCCTTCTGAACGTCTATCTGTACATTAATCATTCCGTGCCACCCATTTACTTTATTTTTAGAAATACAAATGTGTCGCACAACATTGTCAATTTCACTTGACCCCGTCTTGCCTATGCCTATAATAACATCAGCTTCTCCTGCCTTACCTGTTCTGGAATTGTCAAGCATAGAATAGTCAATAAACTGTCTGTCGTGAGCATCATAACTTGCTTGGCTTACTGCCCAGACTAAACATTCATTTCTCTTAGCTATCTCTCTTGCAATTACATATATTTCTTTTAATCGTTCGTCTCCTCGATTGTAAACACCTTGTATACGAAACTTGTCAAGCTGATCACAAAACATAATGTCTGGTTTGTTTAGCTTGGCGTATTCGTCAACCTCTTCTATTGAAGTGCCAACCGAATCCATAATAACCAAGTATGGTTCTATTTCTTTTCTGTATCTATCTAACAAATTAAACCTTTGCTCAACCATTTCATCTTTGGTTAACTCAAAGTAAGATTGTATAATTCGTAACTTAATTCGTGTTGCGGGTTCTTCGTTTGCCCAGTACACTATCTGAAAACCTTGCTTTATATACGACGCAGCCAAAAAACAACAAAAGGTAGTTTTGCCTACTTCAGGTCGTGCAAATATAATTCCTAAGTTTCCCTTGTCTAATCCCTTGATGTGTTCGTTAATCAAATGAAACCTAAATGGAAAATCATTGTCTCCCGCTTCTTCTGTCAGCAACTCATCTAGGTCTTTGTCAACGACAGTATACGTTGTCTTGTCTCCTATCCTGCCGTCTTCAACTGATTCAATAAGTTTCTTTAACTCACCAAACTCTTCACTTTCTCCCGTAAAGATGTCAAGTGCTTTCTCTCCTATCTGTCTAGCTCTGTCCCGTAACCACAGATTGTTAACCAAGTCCGTATGAACGTCGTCACTAGACTCAACAACAATTAACTGGTTTATTATCTCTTGTACCCTAGTACGTGTAGATTGTGGCATTGCAGGATTTCTGTCATTAAAGATGCCCGATAACTCTGATACAGATAAACTACGTTCGTATTTTGTGTGGGCGTAAACTACTGTGTCAAAAATGTCACGTAGTTCAGCATCAAACATTTCTCTGTCAATTTTATTTTTTACTTTTGCAAAGAAATCAATGTTAAGACAGTACCCTAAAACTTGTCTGTCAATGGATACGCCGTCTGATAAACTCATCTCTTTCCCCTCTACTCATATCTTTTATATCTTTGTTTAAAACAATTAACTTTGTTGGAACATAGTTCCGTAATTTTCTTACTAACAATATTGCCTTACTTGTTGCATCTTTGTCAAGTGCTACATAAACTTTTTTAAATTGTTTAATAGTTTCTATGTGTTCATCAAGTAAAGACGTTCCCATCAATGATAAACCCGATACAAAAAAAGACACACTACAAGCACTAGGGCAATCTTCGACAATAAGTATGGTACGTGATGTACCACATATAAAAGGATTTCTACTATTTCCATATCTTCTCCATTTTGGTTTTCTATTTGATAGACTTCTACCCGTTGCATCTACCACTCTTCCGTTATTAATACTTTTTACAAGAAACACTACTCTGTCTTGTTGAAAGTCATATCTTATGTCTGCTAATCCAGACAAGTAAGCATCATATGAACCTACTTTTTTTAAATATTGTTCTGCTTTTATGTTACGTGACAAAGATACAAACGTGTTCGGTATTTCAAACTCCGTTGTTTTCTTTTCTTCTTTTTCTATACGTTGTTTAAATGCAACCTTTGAATTATCTTTTGTCAGTTGCACTCCCGTAGAACCTTTAACATCACAGTCAGCGTGGAAACAAAACCACAACCTCTCAAGCCCCGTGTCAGTTACACTAAAGGTGTGAATCCTGCCACATACAGGGCAATCGCCACGATAACGCCCATAAGGTACAATATATAAATTTCCCACATAACTTTTTACCCAGTTCATTTTTTTAAAACCACAACCATACTATCGTGCATACCTACCTTATTGTCAACAAGTTCTCCACGTGTGTTGTAACCTTTAAACTTTACACGACCTCGAAGAAACCTAACTTCTTCAGCATTAGGTAAAATGTAATCGTGAAACAATATGGTGCTTGTACTAACGGGAATAAGTAAAACACAAAGATTACCTTTATTTGATTCCTTAATCGCTTTCTTTACAAATGCTTCTTTTAACTTTTGACTATAGGGTGGATTGACAAAGTTTGACTTGCCCCAGTCTATCTGTAATCCATCAAAGTCTGTACAGTTTATTGGGCATGGGTCAAAATCAAACCCAAACTCTGCATCAAGAGAATTGTATAACTCTTTTGGCGTTTCCCAATTGTCACTATGAGATATGTTTCTATTTTTCATAGATTTCCCACATATTCTAATTTCTCTATGACATTATCTATACAGTCTTTAATCGTAGTGTCTGTTTCATCATTATCTTTTGGATAAGTATCAAACTTTGTTAGTCGTGCTTGTCTTCTAATGTCATACATGTCACAAAGCATATCATCAATGTCAATACCCTTTATGAATCCACCCGTGTTTTCTTTTCTCATAGACTTTCCCCTTTCTATATATTTGTCAGCAGTATAGTCACGGATTTATTTTATTGTCAACCTAAAAAATAATTTGACACAATTTTAAATCCATGCTATGTGTGTGTAAACCCGTTGGGAGTGAAGACTATGCTATGCTACAGATGTAATGCCGAATTGAAATGGGAATCAGATTCCGACATAGAGGGTAACGAAAACTATCATACTGTAACGTTCTTATCTTGTCAGTCTTGTGGCGTTTGGACAGAGGTTTACATACCTCTCGAAGAAAAACCTTTACATACAAATCAACATAAAGTATAAATAATATATATGACTAGACCAAACAAAATATTCAGCGAAACAATGTCATACAATTTGACAATAGAAAAAAAAGACCACAAAGAATTAAAAGAGTTCTCTGTTAAAGAAACGCAACGTTTTAATCAACAAGTAAGTGTTGCTGATTTAATACGGGCATCCGTCAAGTTGTATCTTGACGATTTAAAACAAGTTTACAAGGAAAAAGAAAACAATGGAAGAAACACAGACAGAGATAACCCAAAGAAGTGATGGTAACTGGATAGTCTACGGAAAATTGTCAGCAGTAAGAATAGGGTTACAAAACAAAGAATTTGTCAAGAATGGTAACAACAAAGATTATCTGAAATGGATAACTTGTTTTGTTGCCAAGACAAAAGAAGCTTGTATTGAATGGCAAAAGAATAACAAGACTAGATTAGACAGATTAGGTCAAAAGTATTCTGTAAATGTCAGGCAATATAAGGAAAGCACAAGTTAGTGCATTTTTATTTAATCTCCAAGAAAAGGGTAACTTTAGGGTTACCTTTTTTTTTAGTTGACAGACTATAATTACTTGTATAACTTACTCTTTAATGAAAGGGGGCAAGTATGCCAAAAGAATATAAAAAGTGGGAAGATTGGGCTAAAAATTATTATGGTCAGTTAGTCGGTTTTACTATTAAAGAATTTAAAATTGAAATTGACGAGGGTTTTGATAATCCGTTTCCCGTTTTTGTTTTAGAAAAAAAAGGTGAAGAGGATATTAAAATTTCTGTTTCTCAAGATGAAGAGGGAAATGGAAGTGGTTTTTTATTTATAGAGGAGAATAAGTAATGAGTGGACATAGTGATTCAGAACCATGCCCTAATTGTGGGGGTAATATGTGGACATATTCAGACTACAAACCATTTAAACATGAGAGTGGAGAATGTCACGAATGTGGATTTCATTATCATGCAATAGCAAAGCAAATGGATTTAGTAACTCTTAATGAATGTAGGGTAGATGAAAACCATCATGGAGAGATACTAAAACCATTAAAAAAGTTGCCAAAGATAGATAACTGGCTTAAAGAATATTTAACAAAAGGGGAAAATTTATGAATTGGTTAAATTTATGTAGTGGTGGCGAAACTGGTCGTCAAGCAGTAAAAGAGTTGGGATTACCAGTAAAGCATTGGTTTACTTCTGAGATAGATAAGTTTGCTATCAAGGTGGCTAACGATAACCATGATGATTTATTACATCTAGGCGACATAAGAAATGTCATTGAAAAAACAAAGAACTTACCTATAGATGTTATGCTTTGTGGTTCGCCTTGTCAGGGATTTTCAGTAGCGGGTAAAGGGTTGAACTTTGAACATCCTCAATCAAAATTGTTTTTTGAGTTTCTTGAGATATACAGATACCATTACGAACGTTTCCCTCAAATGAAATTGTTGTTTGAAAATGTCAGAATGAAAAAGCAATGGCAAGATATGATTTTCGATATGCTTCGTGAGATTAATCCTAAACTGAAATTGTACATTATCAATTCGTCAATCGTATCTGCACAGAACAGAGTACGTATGTACATAACTGATTTTGAGTTTGATATACCTAAAGATAGAAACATCAAACTAAAAGATATAATTGAGTGTGGTTGTGTAGACAGAGAAAAGTCATACTGTTTAGACGCTAACTATTGGAAAGGTGGCAATTTAAAATCTTACTTTAAAAAATCTCGTAGACAGTTGGTATTTAAAAATCACAATGTAGAAAAGAGTGACACTAATTGTGTTCAAGTTGGAGTAGCTGATTTGAATGGACACGACATACTCAAGCGAGTCTATTCAGTTGAAGGAAAGTCACCAACATTAAATACTTGTGGTGGTGGCAATCGTGAACCAAAGATACTTTGTAAATCAGCATCAATTACTGGTCGTAGACTAGACAGTAAAGGGGTTCGTAAAGATAGTGATTTGTCAATTCCAATGACACAAACATTGGAAGTTTCAGATAAAGATAAGTCTCGTTGTCTATCTACACTAACTAAAGATACAGTTGTTTCGCCTATGCCAGTTGGTCGTTATCCAAATGCTTTTGAAGATAATACTTTACAATGGAGAAAACTTACTGTAAAAGAATGTTGTAGGTTGCAAACGTTACCTGATGACTATTGTAAATCAGTTAGTAATAGTCAAGGTTATAAGATACTTGGTAATGGTTGGACTAATGAAGTAATTAAATTCATTTTGAAAGGGGAAAATAAATGAAAAGATATTACGTAGAATTTAAAACTGATTCGTGGTATAAGGACACAACACAAACTAATAGAACTACTTATGTTTATGTTAAAGCATACAATGAAGAACAAATACGAGATATGTTTGATGAATACGACATAGTGGCGATAGATATAACAGAATAGGGGAAAATAAATGACACAAAACAATCACTACGAACACAAGCTAGTCAATATAGGCGAAGAAGCTGATAATCTTATACATAATTTAAGGGAACGAAACAAAGTTTTACAAGCTATTGTGGATAGTAAAAAAGATGTTCCCGAGAATTTTGAGCAAGAGAAAAAGGTTTATCAATTCAGAGTAGATACTGTAGAGAAACACAACAAAAAACTACGAGATGATTTAGCTAAGGCATTTGAATTGTCACTTCAAGACACGGAACTGAGAAAAGAAGTAGATAGTGTACGTAAAGCAAATCTTCATTTAGAAAAAATGAACTCACTTTACCGACAAGAGAATCTAGATTTAAAACAACAATGGGTTGATAACTCTAAAAATTTATATAAGGATAGGTTAACTTATCTAGAGAAAATTCTTGGTCAATGTAGATATGTATTTAGTGATATACCTAACAATGATTTTGGCAGGGAATTTGTCAACAGAATGAAATACTATTTAAACAAGAAAAAATTTACGTTACGAAAACGAGGGCAATACCTTGATGACAAGACAAAAGAGACAGAGGGTTGGAAACCTTATTCAGATGGACAACCACTTAGCAAGTCAAAGTGTATTCGTGTTTATATAGATAATAAAGGTTCAATAGATACAACAGAGGGTTTTAATCTACAAGAGATTGACCTTATCCTAGATGGTCTGTATGGTCAAGAAGATAAATGTCAGGAGAAAGCTACTCTTGAACAAACTTTGTCACTTCAAAAATATTTTGAGTCAATGAAAGTACATCTTGAAGAATGTAAATTAAATATGGTGGAAACAAATGAGGGATAGACTTGGTAAAGTGTGGTGCTTAGATGTACAAGGTTTACATGAATGGGCATTAGAAAACAACCTTGACTGTGACCATTTTTCTTTAAATAAATTAATAGAATTA
>VTLG01010005.1_pt1 | contig 14225 bp, 14 predicted proteins | sample 4694571 | NCBI WGS metagenome assembly VTLG01 (sample SAMN12604809, study PRJNA352737) | marine metagenome | biome: ENVO:00000447; feature: ENVO:00000209|ENVO:00000569|ENVO:01000036; material: ENVO:00002151; isolation source: viral sequences binned using virsorter ...
TCCTCTAAGCATTGAATCAGATAGAAACATCTTATCTAAGCAAGATGTTATGTCTGTTGACTACCACAGTGCTTATCACGTTATGGGAACTAAGTGGACTAACGCTGCTGACAACCCAACTAATGCTCTATTGGCTAACGATAACAACTGGGCATTAACATACGATGCGGATTTAATTCCTATAGTCGAACTAATCGTTAACTCACCACTTGATACTGGTACTAATCCTTAATATCATTAAAGTGTGGTCATCAAACCTCATCAATTATTGGTGGGGTTTTTTCTTTACGCTACAATAAAACTAAATTACTTTTTGGATCGTGGCAGCCACCATAAATGCAACTGTAAAAGACGCTAATGCTAACAGCTATGTCACGCTTACAGAAGCCAACACCTATTTTGAAACAGTACCAGACTCTTCAACTTGGACTAATAAAACAGACGATCAGAAAAATAGATCATTAATATCAGCTACTAGATGGATTGATAGTTTTGTATTTTATGGAGATAGATGTGATGATGGACAGGCATTAAAGTTTCCGAGAAATAATTATCAGGTAGATGGTGTTGAATTAGCTTGTTCTACAATTCCATTAAATATTAAATATGCACAATACGAACTAGCTAGAGCATTAGCAAACGATACAACTGCTATGACAGGTAATACAGGAACAGACGGTAACTTTTCTGAAGTAAAACTAGGAGATATAGAAGTTAAATACAATACCGCAAGTCAGGGAACTGGATCAGTAAATAATATTTTAGATGTTTACCCGTGGTTACAAAGTTATCTTGGAGCATATATGCTAGGTGGAGCAGGATCTTTTCAAATGAGGGTAGTTAGAGGATAATGGCAGGACAACTAGACGCAGCATTTAAAAAAATTGCAAAACAAGTTGTATCTCAACTAGGAGTTTCTTTAGATAATGAAATTACTTACATACGAAAAGGAGTATCAAGTTATAACAATGAAACGGGAGAATATCACACAGTAGATACTGAATACACTTTTAAGACTCCTATAGAATTTGTTGATTCAGATGAGGAAAGTGGATTTCAAGAAAACACTGCAAGGTTATATATTACCCCCGATCAAATTGGAGATAGCCAACCTGTACTCCAAGACGAAGTAAAACTAACTTTTTCTGGATCAACTAGGTTTGCTAAGATAATGGACATTAGAACATTAAAGGGTGGTCAAGAGTATTTATTTCGTTTGAGGATTGTATTCTAATGACTTTAGTAAATGCGAGAGCAGCTATAGAAACAGCGATACAAGATGCTGTTACAGACTCCGATCCAAGTGTAACTGTAGTTTTTGATAATACTCCTTTTACAACACCAGGAAAAAACAAAAAATATGTAATGGTAAATATAAACTTTAATCAGGCTACTGCTCAACCGCAAGGAGCAGCCCAAACGTATTATCAAGGTTCAGTTAGATGCGGTGTAATGACACCTCCGCACAAAGGATCTGCTATCGCATCTGCTATATCAGAGACAGTGATAACAGGATTAACTTCTATTAATACATCTACTTATGTAGATAAATTTTCATGTAGTCCTAGAGTTACACAAATCGTAGGACCTACAGCAGTAACTACAGAGGGTGACAGCCACTTTCTTAGTGTTGTAAGTTGCAACTTTAGTGCCAATGGGTAGAAGAGTAAGACCCATAACACAATTACCAGACGACTTAAGAGAAATAGTCGAAACTGCTAGATCCAACGCAGCAGCAAGAATAGTTTATGGACTTCAAAGTGATGGTCCGTGGTGGTCAGGTCATTTTGCAAAAAGTTGGAAGGTATCTACAAGTCCTGTAAAGCCTACACAAGACAAAACAAGAGAACGTAAAGATCAGCAATTACCAAGTCAATTTAATGACAGAGAGAATAATAATGAAGTTCAATGTTCTCCTCCAAGTAGTAGAGCACAAAGAACAACAGGTGGAGCAGGAGAAGCACCTATGACATGGTTTATGGATACAGTTGAATATCCAGGAAAAACGGGTAGAGTACCAGGCTTACCAGAAATTCCAGCAATAGGTTTAAACAGTCATATATACATAGGAAACGAAGCTAAATATGCTGGTTTTGCTGTAAACAGACCTAATGCCACAATGCCTGATACACAAGGAAATCCAGTAACGTATGAGCAGCACGGAAAAAGGCATCAGTTAAGTTCTAGAGATCGCAACCCAAACTGGTATAAGGTTTACACAGAACATAATGCGTTTCTCAAAAATGACATAACCAAAGGTTTTATATCTGCTGGTTTTAAGACAGGTTACAGAAGTTTATGACGCATAGACAATATTAAGGTATATTATAGTAGTACAGAAAAATTAATTTATGGCTGACAAAAGAGCTATTGACAAGCTAAAAGAAGCATTTTGCATCGACAATCGCAGTCGTTACATTATTAAAAAAGAAGATGTAGTAATTTTAGAAATATACTGGAAGCCTTTAACTATTGCAGATAGAGAAGCAATATATAAAACACTTGCTGGAATGAACAAAGCTAATGATACTGAAAGTTTAGAGTACGCTTTGCAAGTAATAATGAATAAAGCAGAAGATGAGAATGGTAATAAATTATTTAATGAAGGAGATCGTGCTTCATTAAGAAGGGAAATACCTTTAACTGTTCTTACCGATTTAATGTTAAAAATGCAAGGAGTAGAGGAGGGGGTAGATGCCGTAAACTCTAAAAGTACACCTTGACGAGGATAACAATTTATTTTTACAGTTTTTCTTATGTGAAAAGCTAGGCTATACGTTACAAGATTTTAGAAATAAAGTAACAATAGAGGAATTGATATATTGGAGTTCATATTTACAGTTAAAAAGTGAGCGAGAAAAGGCAGAATATGACAGAATAGGAAAAGAATCTAAATTTAAGCGACAAAGTTAGATGGCAAATGACGCTGTTTACGAAGTTAATATAAAGTTAAATGCTCAAAATTTTGAGGCAGAACTTAATGCGTTAAAGAAAAAACTAGAAAGATTTACAAAAGATGCTAAGAGAAAAAATGAAAAAGACCCAATATTTAAAAAAGGTAGAGAGTTAACGGTACTAAAATCTATTCAGACTACTCAAAACAAATTAAATGAATTGAATAGATTTGGATTAGATATATCAAAACGACAAGCAAAATTAAACGAAGCAAAAGCATTAGTAGACAAAGGTAAGTTTAGGACTGCAAAAAATTTAGTAAGTGAGGCACAACTATTAAACTTAAAAGACGCTGAAAATTTACGTTTAGCAAAAGAAAGAGTTGCTGAAGAAAAAAGATTAGCTAGAGAAAAAGAAAAACAAATAAGATTAGACAAGAGTAGAAGGCAAGCAGTTATAAAAAGTGCTGCTATTGGTGGTGGTTTTCCTTTGTTATTTGGAGGTGGATTAGGACAAGCTATACCAGGTGCTATTGGTGGTGCGTTAGGTGAAGCAGCAAGTCCTGGCGGTGGTTTCGCTGGTTCTATTGCAGCTACAGCTTTAACTGCTGAGTTAACAAAAATTGGTACGGCATCTATTGAAACAGCGAAAAAGATGGGAACGCTAAATGGAAAACTTGCACTTGCACGAGAAAGATTTTTATTTACTTCAGATGAAACTGAAGAGTTAGCTCGTCAATTAGAAAGGCAAGGAAAAGTACAGCAATTAAATAATTTACTTTCTAAAGAGTATCAACAAATAGTTGGAAATAAAGGAGTAGAAAATCTAAATAAATTAAATGAAGTATCAAGTGAATTTAGTAGACTTATGGGTATATTAAAGACTAATTTTGATGCGTTTATTGCAGGTCCTTTAACTAAATTATTAAAGTTTTTAAACGATGTACTTGGACAAGATGTAACTACCACTCAATTTAATAATTTAAGAAACAATTTAACAGGTACAGAACGGGAAAATTTTGAAGCAAGATTAAAAGAGTTAAGAAAAGAAGCAGGAGGAGGAAGAACAGGAGGTGTAGTTAGTGACAGTATTAGAAGGCAAATGATGGAGGAATTTGGTGTAAAACCGCTTGCAGATATAAAATTAGATAGTAATAAATTACTTAAAGACCAGAAAAATTTAGGCAAAGATCGTTTAGCAGATTTAGATGCAGAAATTGAAAAAGCTACATTAAAAAATACGCTTTCAGAAAAGCAGTTTGAGACTGAAATGAGAATACAAGAAATAATGAAAGGAACTGAAGGTGTAACTAAGGATCAAATAAGAGAAAAATTAAATCAATTAGATGTTTTAGCTAAAGAACAGGAAGAAATACAAAAGGTAAAAAATCTGTATGACAGTATTGCCAGCAGTATAGAAACAGGAATAGTTGATGCTCTTGAAGGTGCAATAAACGGAACCAAAACACTTGGAGATGTTGCCAGTAGTGTATTTGCACAAATTCAAAGATCACTTTTACAGTTTGGTGTTAACTCCTTCTTAGGAGCTATAGGTATTCCTGGATTTGCAAATGGAGGTAGACCACCTGTAGGTAGGGCTTCAATCGTAGGAGAAAAAGGGCCAGAATTATTTGTACCTGATAGAGCAGGAACTATAATTCCAAACAACCAGTTAGGTGGCTCTACAAATGTAGTAGTAAACGTAGATGCTTCTGGTTCTTCTGTTGAAGGTGATGAGCAAAGAGGTAGAGAACTTGGTCGTCTTATATCTGTAGCGGTACAATCTGAATTAGTACAACAGAAAAGACCTGGAGGTTTACTTGCATAATGTCTACTTTTAATGACTCAATAGGTGGAGGAACTACTACAGGTGCAACAACTCCAACATATGGACAACAAAAGAGATCAGCACCAAATACTAGAACAGTGCGTTTTGCTGATGGATATGAACATAGAATATTATTTGGACTTGCAGAACATCAAAATCCAAAAATATTTAATTTCACTTTCAATGTTTCTCAAGCAGATGCCGTTAAAATTGAAGATTTTTTTGATGCAAGAGCAAATGATAGTACTAGCTTTAATTTTACTCCACCAGGAGAATCCAGTTCATCTAAATTTGTATGTGAAGCATGGTCTAAATCAATTCCATATTTAAATAGAGCAACAATACAGGCAACATTTAGGGAGGTGTTTGAACCATGAGTACAACTGTATGGACTACTAATACTTCTCTGTCTTTAAATACAATAATTGCTCCTACAGAAACTAAACGAGTAGCTGGATTATTTTTTAAGGTAACTGTTGCGGGAACAACAGGGCCTACTGAACCTAATTGGCCTAAAGTAGAAGGAGAAATTGCTTATGATACTAATAGCAATGCTAATTCTAATGTTAAATATGTAGCTGTAAGTACTGTTTTTAGTGATTTACAGCCTATAAATCCTTCTGCAATAATTGAACTGTTTGTTCTTCAATTAAACACAACCTTACATGGAACAAACTCTGGTCATCCTTCGTCTAATAATGAAAATAATATTTACCGATTTCATGCAGGATCAAATCTTAATTCAAATGGCGAGATAGTTTGGGCTGGTAAATCTTACCTTAAATTTCCTGTGATCGCAGAAGGTTTTGCTTTTCAGCGTGGACAACTACCAAGACCCAAACTTATTGTAAGTAATGTTACAGGATTTATGTCAGCAATTTTGGAGGCTGTAAATTTAGTTACCGTAGGCAATGATTTAACTGGTGCTACTGTTACTAGAGTAAGAACAATGGCAAAATTTCTTGATGCTGTAAATTTTCTAGGCAACTCTAATCCATTAGGTACACCAGATCCTACGGCAGAGTTTAAACGTGAGATATATACAATAGATAGAAAAGCTACAGAAAACAGAGAAATTGTAGAGTTTGAATTAGCAGCAGTATTTGATCTTGCTGGTATAAGAGCACCCAAAAGACAATGCACAAGATCATTATTTCCTAGCATTGGTACGTTTACGCAATGAGTTGGAGATATAAAGCATTACTTCATGCTCAACGTGAAGATCCTAGAGAATCTTGTGGACTTTTATTAAATGTAAAAGGTAAAGAACGATACTATCCATGTCGTAATCTTTCGATTACAGGTAATCAGTGTTTTATTCTTGATCCAGAGGATTATGTAAAAGCAGATAATGTAGGCGAAATAATTGCTGTCGTTCATAGCCACCCTATAACACCTCCAGAACCAAGTCAGGCAGATAAAATTAGCTGTGAAAAAAGTAAATTACCTTGGTATATTGTTAACCCTAAAACTGAACAATGGGGTGAATGTAAGCCAGAAGGTTACGTTCCAGATATTTTAGGTAGGCAATGGGTTTGGGGTGTAACTGACTGTTGGAGTTTGGTGGTGGATTGGTATAAAAAAGAAAAAGGTATTGTTTTAAAAGACTATGAAAGAAATATGACTCCCGAAGAATTTTTAAAAGATCCTCTGTTTGAAAGTTATGCGTGGCGTACAGGCTTTAGAGAACTAAGGCCAGACGAACCATGTGAAGAAGGTGATGTGTTATTAATGTCAATATTGCACCCAACTTTAAATCATGTAGCTATTTTTTTAGGAGATATGGTTTTACATCATTTAGCAGATAGACTATCTTGTAGAGAGCCATATTCTGAGTGGTTGTTAAAATGTACTGGTAAGAGGTATCGCTATGCTCAGAAAAGTTAAACTGTACGGAGAACTAGCTGACTTTATAGGTCATAAAGAATTAGATGCTGTAATAAATTCTACTGCTGATGCTATAAGTTTTTTAATACATAACTTTCCAAAATTAGAAGCACATATGGCTGATAGGTATTATCAAGTACTTGTCGGAGATTATGATATTGATGAGACTGAGATACATGATCCTATAGGACAATCTGATATAAGTATTGTTCCTGTTATCACTGGTGCTGGTGGAAGAGGTTTAGGAAAGATATTATTGGGAGCAGTTTTAATTGGAGGAGCTTTTGCTTTTGGTGGTTTAACTTTTGCTGGAGGCTTTGGAAAGTCCCTCGCAGCAGCAGGTGGTTTTACTAAAGCTGCATTTGGTATAGGTGCTTCTTTAGTAATAAGCGGAGTATCAGATATGTTATTTCCTTTGCCTGAGCCAAAAGATTTTACTAATGAAGAAGATCCAAGAATATCATTTAGCTTTTCTGGTGTTCAAAATACATCGAGGGCTGGTACTTCTCATCCAATAGTTTATGGTGAAATAGTAACAGGATCAGTTGTAATTTCTGCTGGTATTGATACTAACCAAGTGACAGCATGACAGATAAAATTATTAGAGGTACTGGTGGGCCTTCTCGTAATCCACCATCTCCAACAAGAGCACCCGATACTTTAAATAGTAGGCAGTTTGCTTCTATTCAAGATTTATTATCTGAAGGAGAGATAGAGGGTTTTGCAACTCCATCAAAAGCAGGAATAACTAACAAGTCATCTGATGAATATAAAAATGCAGCGTTAAAAGACATATTTTTAAATGACAGTCCTGTTCTTAGATCAACTGCCAGTAATACATCGCCAGGAACAGGAGATTTTAATTTTCAAAATGTAGGTTTTACATTTAGAGAAGGCACAGGAAACCAATTACATATTCCTGGAATACAGCAATCACAAAGTTCTCTAGCTGGTTTTGGTCCTGTCTTGTGTTCTAAAAGTAATGGTGGTGTTTCAAGAGCTTTACCTACAGGAAAAGATGCAGTTAAAGTAACAATAACTTTTGGGCAAATACAAAAAGCAACGGATGATGGTGATTTACTAGGTTCGACTGTGGAATTAAAAATATCTTTGCGTATAAATAACGAGGTAAGTTTTACAGAAAAATTAACAGATACGATTACTGGTAGAACTGCCGATGCCTACTCAAAAGAGTATAGGATTGAATTAGAAGATGGATATACTTCAGCAGATGTAAAAATAGAAAGAGTAACAGATGATCAACCATCTGGAGGTAATATTGTAGATGCTTTCAACGTAAGCGGTATTCAACTTTTAATTGACGATAAACAAAGATATTTAAATAGTGCATATACACATTTAAGAATAGATTCTGAACAGTTTAGTTCTATACCAACAAGAGCTTTTCGTATTCGTGGCGTTAAAGTAAAAATCCCAGGAGCAGGTGCATCAAACTCTGGTACTCCTACAGTTGACACACAAACAGGCAGAATAATTTATCCAGCTAATTACATATTTAACGGAACAATGGGTGCTGCTCAATGGTGCTCATGTCCTGCAATGATACTGCTTGATCTTTTAACTACCGAAAGATATGGTTTTGGAACGCATATTACACAGAGTTCGCTTGATTTATATAGTTTTGTAGCAGCGAGCAGATATGCCAATGAACAAGTGGATGATTTAAGAGGTGGTTTAGAAGCAAGATTTAGTTGCAATGTAAATATACAAGGTACAACAGAAGCTTATACCTTAATTAATGAATTAGCTGGTGTTATGAGAGCTTTTCCTATATGGCAGACAGGTTCAATAACTCTTACACAAGATAGTCCTACAGATCCCAGTTATTTATTTAGTCTGGCAAATGTAGGTGAAGGTGGGTTTTCGTATTCGGGTAGCAGCTTAAAACAAAGACATTCTGTTATATCTGTCAGTTATTTTAATATGGATAGCAGAGAAATTGATTATGAAGTTGTAGAAGATACTGCTGCTATAGCAAAATTAGGCATTGTAAAAAAAGATGTAAAAGCTTTTGCCTGTACATCAAGAGGTCAGGCATTTAGATTAGGTAAGGCAATATTATTTAGTGAACAACAGGAATCTGAAGTTGTCAGTTTTACTACTTCTATTGATGCAGGAGCTATCGTCAGACCTGGCAGTGTAATTAGGATTAACGATCCAGTGAGAAGTGGAGCTAGAAGAGCAGGAAGAATTAAGTCTGTAAATACTGCAAAGACTCAAATAACTGTTGATAATGCTCAGGACTTAAGCGGTTTTATGGGTAGTGGCACTGATCACAAATGTAGCGTTATGTTACCTAATGGAACTTTAGAAACAAAAGATGTTTCATCAAGTTCTGGAATTGTAGGTTCTGTTATACATTTAGATTCTGCATTATCAGAAACACCTAATGTAAATTCTATGTGGTTGTTGCATAAATCCACTTCATTTCATCAAACTTTTAGAGTAATAACAGTTGAAGAGCAAGATGGTATAAATTATGCAATTACAGCTTTAACATATCTTCCAGCTAAATATGACACTATTGATAGTGTAAATGAAAGTATAACTTTACCTGCCCGTAATGTTTCTCTACTAAATCAACCAGTAGATCCACCATCTAATTTAAAAGTTACAAATAAATTAGGTGAATCAAAAGAAATTATAGTTGTTGTAAATGCTTTAGCTATTTCAAAAATATTATTAACCTGGAAACCCGTTACAGGTGTTACACAATATTTAGTTCAATATAGATTTAATAATTCAAATTTTGTAAGTGAAGTTGTTTTTAGACCTGACTTTGAGATCATAAATTCACAAAAAGGTACTTATGAATTTAAGGTATTTTCATTTAATGCAGCTTTAAAAATATCTGCTACTTCATCTGATTTAACTTTTAATGCTCTAGGTAAAACAACACCACCTGGAAATGTTCAAAACTTATCTATGGAACCTATTACTAATAAGTTAGTAAGACTTAGATGGTCAGAAGCTATAGACCCAGATGTAATTCATGGAGGAAAGGTATATGTTAGACATTCAAATAAAACTGATGGTACTGGTACTTTTCAAGATTCTCTTGATTTAGTAGAGGCTTTAGCTGGTAATACCACAGAAGCAGTTGTGCCAAGTATAGAAGGAGAATATATTTTAAAATTTAGGGATGATCAAGGTATATTTAGTCAAGGAGAAACCTCTATCATATTAGACGCACCTGATTTAATAGACAGTCAACAAATATTTGAAGATAGAGAAGACACAGACCCTACAGCTTTTGGAGGAGATAAAAGTAACGTAACTATATCAGGAAGTGCTTTACAATTATCAAATCCATCTACTAATCTTACAGGCACTTATACTTTTGCTGAGATTTTAGATTTAGGTGCTGTATTTTCTTTAAATTTAAAAAGATTAATACAAGCTATAGGTTTTGTTGTAGGCAATGCAAATACAATAGATGGTTTAATACCAGATGGGACATTTTGGGATGATTATGCTCAAGATGGTAACTTTGATGGAGCAGAAATAAATGATGTTAATGCTTCACTTGCAGTAAGAACAACAACTGCTGCACCTAGTGGTTCTTCTTATGCAGATTCAGATTTTTCTAGTAAACCATTTAACACATTTACTAATGGAACATTTAAAGGAAGAGGTTTTCAATTTAGACTAACTTTAAGTTCTGAAAATATTGCTCATAATATATCCATTCAGCAACTTGGAGTAACAGCAGATTTTGAATCTAGAACTGAAAGAAGTTACGTAAGTGGAAGTAGTACATCTACAGCACCTTTAACATCTAGCACCTCTACATCAGGTTTAGACGTTACATTCGGCAAACCTTTCTTTGTTGGAACGTCAAATTTAGGAGGTGCAAATGCTTTCTTGCCTTCTGTTGGCATCACAATAATAGGTGCAGCAGCAGGAGATTATTTTGTTTTATCTAATGTTACGGGTACAGGGTTTAACATAAAAATATTAGACAGTTCTAATAATCCTGTTAATCCTGCTAAACAATTCACGTTCCAAGCTGTCGGTTACGGCAAAGGGGTGTAATATAAAGAAAAGCATTTTTAAAAATGACTAATCAGGTAGGTAATAAAAATATAGATAATGCTTCTGGTCAAGTTGTAAGACTAGATATTGAAAATACTGTCAAAGCTGTTGCTACTCATAATTTTGGCCCAAGAAACAGTGCAGGTACAATATTACCTTGTGAATTTTTAGCAGATGATACAACTAATAAATTATTAATAAGAAAATCCAGTGGAGGAGATCAGGCTAATCCTAACCCTACATCTGGGACTGCTGCTGACTTTTTTGAAGTAGGAGATTTAGATACAGCAAATTTAGGTTTATTACCAAAAACAGGTGGAACATTAACAGGTGTTTTACAATTACCCACTGGTTCAGTATCCGCACCAGCTTTAAATGTAGGTGATACTGGCACTGGTCTATTTAAACCTAGTTCTAATGTTCTTGGAATAACAGCAGATGGCACTAAAAAACTTACTGTAAATTCAACAGCTACAGAATTTTTTGGAAATGCTACGAATGGTGCAAAAGTAAGACTTAGCGAGGCAAGTAATAATGGTAGTAGTTATGTAGAGTTAAAAGCAGCAGACTCAATTTCTAATAACCTTCTGCTTACTTTGCCTACAGCCGATGGTACAAGTGGACAAGCATTGCTTACAAACGGATCAGGAACGCTTAGTTTTGGATCACCAAGTGTAGGGGCTGCTAACTTAACGGGGAATACTCTTGCAAGCGGTGTTACAGCTTCAAGCCTTACATCAGTAGGAACTTTAAGTGCTTTAGCGGTTACTGGTACGTGCTCGGCTGGAACATTTAACGGATCAGGTGCATCTTTGACAAATATTCCAGCAGGTAACTTAACTGGAACTGTTGCTGATGCTCGTATTACATCTCTTACTGCTTCTAAGCTTACTGGTGCTTTACCTGCTTTAGATGGCTCTGCTTTAACAGGTTTGACAACAGCAGTAAGATCATTTCAAAGTGCCTCAAGCCTAAGTGAAACTACTACTACAAGTAATAGTTATTCAGATGTAGTGACACTTACAGTTAGTGCGTTGTCAACTTCAAGAATTATGGTATTTTTTTCTTTCCAACATAGACACAGTGACGATGACAACAATGCTGGTAGTCGGGTATTAGTTTCCAGTTCTACTGGTTTTGTAGGTGGTAATACAGAATTAGTAAATTCTTCAGGTACTCTTGCGACAAAAGAAGGTACTTTATTTGATATAAACACTAGTGCTGGTGATAGAGTATTTAAAATTCAACATAAAAAAAGTACTTCAGGTACAGCTAAAATGGAAAATGCTATTCTTGTTGCTATCGAATATACTGCTTAAATGAAGTTAAATCATTTTGATAGTAATATACATAATAAAATAAAAAATATTATTGAAAATATTATTTTAAAAATAGAAAAAACAGATAAAGAAACTGCTATAGTCAATGAAAATAATAAAAATTGGAAATATAATACATCAAAAGAATATATTGATAAAAATAAAAAATTATTGGAAAAAAGTAAAGAACCATATACTAACGAATATCTTTTAAGTTTTTCTGAAGATGTTATAACAGATGATTTACTATCTTTAATAAAAGAACTTTATCCTAACTTTAATAAAGTAACAGTTAGTGGACATTTTCATTATCCAAATGAAGGATACATGGGTTGGCACTCAAATTGGAATAATACTGGTAAAAGGTTGTATATAACATATGCGTCTGAAGATAAAAAGTCATTTTTTAGATATTTAAAAGATGGGGAAATAGTTACTTCTTATGACAACAAAGGAATTACAATTCGTGAATTTGATATACCTAAACCACCAGATTATTTTTGGCACTGTGTAGGCAGTGAATGTGATAGATACAGCTTTGGATTTAAAATACTTAATATTTAATATTAGACTTTTATTTAACAAAGGATATACTTTAAGAGTAAAGTAAAAGAAACAGATGCTACTAACTGAAAATGGCAATACAACCTGGTACATATAACTTTACGTTACAGCGTAGATCAGATCATACTATTCCTTTGTTGTTTAAAGATGGAAATGATGCTGCGATAAATTTAACTGGATATACGGTAGAAGCACAGGTTTGGGAAGAAACACGCACCACAAAATATGCAGATTTTGCTGTTACTTATACAGATCGTGCTGCTGGTTCTGTTTCTATAGCGTTGACAGACACACAGACAGCTACATTTACACCTGATGTTTTAAAATATGATGTTTTATTAACTAACCCATCAGGGTTAAAAGAATATTATTTAGAGGGTATCATATATGTAAGTGAAGGATACACCGCATGACTTCAGTAAATGTTACGACTACAAAGAATACAGTTACCGTAAGTGAAGGTGACACACGAATTGTCACTATAAAAACTCAGGGTCCACAGGGTCCAGCTTTTGCCGATGGCGATATAGGCGATATTGTTATTAGTGGCGGTGGAACGGTAGCTACTATAGATAATGGAGTAATTAATAACGCAAAAATAGCTAGTAATGCTGCTATTGCTGGTTCAAAAATTGATACTTCTTCTTTTACGTCAAATATAACAATTACAAATGATTCACCGATTATATCTTTAACAGATTCCAACGCAAATAGTGATTTTCAGATAAAAGTTGATGGTGGTCATTTTGATATTAAAGATGTAACTAATAACGCTGGTAGATTAAATATTCAATCTGATGGAACAACAACTATTTCTGGAAATTTAAATGCAAGTTCTGGACTTGATGTTACAGGAAGTATTACAGCTACCGCTAGTATTTCAGTCCCTGATGCTGTAAGTATATTGTTAGGAGGAAGTAATGATTTATCGCTAAAACATGATGGAACTCACTCAAGAATACATAACAATACTGGTGCTTTATTACTAGAAACAGATAGTGGTTCTATTCAGCTTAATAAAGGAACATCTGAAAACATGATTGTTGCCAATGTAGATGGAAAAGTTGAGCTTTTCCATAATGGCATTGGAAAAATTGAGACACAGGCTTCGGGAATTGGTGTTTCGGGAAATATATCCGTATCAGGAACGGTTGACGGCAGAGATGTAGCAGCAGATGGTACAAAGTTAGACGGAATAGAAATTAACGCAACAGCAGATCAGACAGCTTCAGAAATCCTCACATTACTTAAAACTGTAGATGGAGCAGGTAGTGGACTTAATGCTGACACTCTAGATGGCATATCTTCAGCAAGTTTTGTCAGGTCAGATGCAGCAGATACTTGTTCTGGCAAGATTACTTTTTCAGATGGAATTGTTTTACCAACAACAGGAGATGGAATTAAATTTGGCCCTGGTGATGCTATTAATGATGATGCACACATCGAATGGTTAGGGGGAGGTAATGCTGGTTATTTAAGAATCTCAATTTCCGATGATTCAGGCTCTGCTAGTCCAGAGTATATTGAGTTTGGAGATTATAGCAGTATAGATAAAGGTGGAACATTTACAAGATGGTACAAGTTAAGTAGAAGCGGACATGAGTTTACTGGTGATATATCCGTATCAGGAACGGTTGATGGTCGTGACGTAGCAACAGATGGAACTAAATTAGATGG